>ERZ1643249.93-NODE-93-length-126260-cov-26.909695_pt1 | contig 126260 bp, 158 predicted proteins | sample MGYA00579263_ERZ1643249 | MGnify/ENA primary metagenome ERZ1643249 (study PRJEB29033, sample SAMEA4952264) | chicken gut metagenome | biome: Broiler Chicken; feature: Gastrointestinal Tract; material: Caecum | place: Ireland | collected 2018 | study: Broiler...
ATATATATGTAAAACAACTTGGGCTAGAATATTGTTTATTAACTTCTAATATAATGGAAGAATTGAAAAAATCAATTAATAATATAAAAGTATTTATTATTAAAAATGTTTCATCTCTTTCAAAAGAAGAATGGAAAGAATTAGATGTATATATTACCAATTATAATTTAATTGCTATTTTTATAGCATTACCTTCTGATAACATTCCATCTTTTATCAGCAACAACGCAATGGAATTTATATTGGAACCAAACAACTTAAAGGAAGTTGAAAGTAAATTAGTAGAAGTATGCAATAAGGAAGGTTTTAATAATTGTAGAGAAACATGTGAGTATCTGGCTTTTATTTCTAATGGCAGTATAGGAAAAGCATTAAATTATTTAGAGCAAGTAGCTCAATATAACACCACTTTAGATTTACAAATAACTGAAAATATTTTAAAACTCCCAACAACCGCGTTTCTACTTGATTTAATAAACGATTTAATAGATAACAATATAAAAGACTTATTAAATAAAATCACCGCTCTACGAGGCTGTATGCTATCAAATTTCATGGATATTTATGTTGGGTTCTTATTAAAATTAATTAAGTATTGTGTTTTTAAAGATTTTAGTATTACTCAACTACCTGTAGAGTTAAAAAACAAAGTTGATTTTACAGTAAATATTGAAAATAATATCAATTATTTTAACTGGCTGTTAAACAATGCGTTAAGATGGAAATCTGAAACTTATAATGGGATTGAATTAGAAGCGTTATTTTTATCTTTGTTTAATGGCGGGGTAGCGAATTAATATATGGAAGAAGAATTAAAATATATACCTGGCAGTACCACAATATGTAGTATTTTAAACACACCCGCGTTAGTTAAATGGGCAAATAATTTAGGATTAAAGGGCATTGATAGTGATGCCTATGTAGAAAATGAGGCTAGAATAGGCACATTAATTCATGCTATTTTAAATTCTCATGTAACTAAAACTGAAGTGGATTTAAGTGAATATTCAGAAGAAGAAATTAAATCTGCGGAAGAAAGTTTTTATAGGTATATGGAATGGGAAAAAGAACAAGAAATTGAAACTATCTTTGCAGAAAAAACATTAATAGCAAATGATTTAAGGTATAAAGGGGTTATTGATTTTTATTGTAAATTAAATGGTAAATATACACTTGTAGATTTTAAAACAAGTAAAAATATATATGATAGCCATATATTACAATTAAGTAGCTATCTTACTTTATTGAAAGAAAGTAATTTACCAGTAGACCAACTTTTAATTATTAATGTAGGGAAAAAAGAAAATAAAGTATTTCATACTAAGTTTATCACTTTAGAAGAAACAGAAAACTATTTAAAGATATTTAATCACTTATTAGATATATATTGGTTGAAAAGACAAATGAAGTGGAGGTAATATAAAATGACTTTAGAAGAGTTAAAAGAAAGTATCAATAATCGCAAGCTACCTTCTAAGCTTCATTTTGTTTTTATATGTAAAGAAAACAACTTTCTTGCAAATCAATATATAGAAAGAATTTGTAAATTAGGTAATAAAAAGATAAATAAGATATTAACTTTAATGGATTTAAAAACAAATGATGATATTTTATATTTATTTGAAAGTGATAAATTAAAAATGGATGATATACCTCCTATTGTATGTAATTATGCTATTATATGTAACGAAATTGTTGGGGATTTAGATTATAGATGTATTGAAGTTCCTGATGTTGAAAAATGGCAATTAGAAAGTTATGTAGAACATTATATTCCCAATTTAGATAATAAATCTATTGCAAATTTATGTAATTACTTATCTTATGATGTATATAAGGTAGATAGTATTATTACTAAGTTAAGTCTATTGCCGAAAGAAAACCAACAAGAGTTTTTAAAACACATAAGAGAAGATAAATTATATCAAGGATCTTTAGATCTTTTTAAAGTAACGGATATATATGTAGATAAAAATCTAACAAATATTAAATATCTATTAAATAAAGAAGTCAAATGGGGTATAGATGGATTTTTTAATATCTTAAAAAAACAATTTAAAGATGTTATAGAGATACAAACAAAACCTCAAAATACTGCAGATTCTTTAAATATGAGTATAAATCAATATAATTACATCAAAAAATATAAAATAAATAAATATACGGATAAACAACTATCATTTATTTATAATTTAATTACAGAATGTCAATCATTATTAAAAAACGATATATTAAAAGATAGTAATATTTTAAGTTATTTTTCTTTGAAATTGATAGAAGGAATGGGGGGTGAATAAAATGGAATACAAATTTACTTCAATTGGAAAGTTTATGTTTAAGTTAGTAGATAAATTGAGCGGGTTTTTAATTAAACATAAATGGCTTTATTATATTTTATTATATACATGGGCTTTACCCTTAACATTAATTGGATGGGTTATTGCTTTATTTTTACTTATTATAGGAAAGAAACCTCAAAACTACCATGGTATGTGTATGTTTAGAGTAAAAGAAAGATGGGGAGGATTTTCTATAGGTCAAGTTATTGTAAGAGATACTACCTCTTCCGATAAAGAAATTAATCCTCACGAATATGGCCATTCTTTTCAATTAGCAATATTCGGCTTCTTCACTTTATTTTTAGTTATTATTCCAAGTGTTATTCGTTATTGGTATCGAGAATTAAAATATGAAAGAAAACTCAAAATACCGCCAACAGATTATGATGATATTTGGTTTGAGGGTAGTGCCACTTATGTAGGAAATAAAGCGGTTGAGGTGATTAAATAATGTCACGGATATTAATATATACTGATGTACATTGGAGTTCATACTCAAGTATTGTAAGAAAAAGAGGGGAAAAATATTCAATTAGATTAGAAAAGTTAATAGACAGTGTAAACTTTGCCGAAAGAGAAGCTGAAAGATTAGAATGTCAATATGTAGTTTGTTTGGGGGATTTTTTTGAGTCTTCCACTTTAAACTCAGAAGAAATAACCGCATTATCAGAGATTAAATGGTCTTCTAGTAAACATTTCTTTATTGTAGGTAATCATGAAGCAAGTAATCAAGATTTATCTTACAATTCTTTAAATGCTCTTGAAAAGGTTGGAAAAATTATCAGAGAACCTTATGTAGAAACTACTTCTAACAATCAGAGACTGGTGTTTTTACCCTACATGGTAAATACCCCTAATCCCATAAAAAACCTTTTACCCCCTTTAGAAATAAGGGATAACAATAGTATTATTTTTAGTCATAATGATATATCAGGTATTCAATATGGTTCTTCTTTATCTACAAAAGGTTTTGATATTAAAGACGTGGAAGATAATTGCAAATTATTTTTTAATGGACATATACATAATTGTGGTATTATTAACTCTAAGATTATAAATGTAGGTAATTTATGTGGTCAAAATTTCAAGGAAGATAGTTTTACTTATAAACATTTCATTTCAGTTTTAGATACAGATACTTGTCAGTATGAGTTTTTTGAAAATCCTTACGCTCTTAATTTTTATAAAATACATATATCAAATGAACAAGATTTAATTCAATTAAGAGAATGCAAAGATACTAATGCTGTTATCTCCATTCATTGTAACGATAGTATGGCAGAAGATATTAAAAAAGAATTAATTAATATAAACCCAATTGAATATAGATTAAATATTAATTATAATACTAAAATACTAGAGGATAATATTCTACAACAACATTTATCTTTAGATTATCTAGAAATGTTTTCTGATTTTGTATTGAAAAATCTAGGAGAAGATGATATAATAAAAGAAGAATTGGAGGAAATAATGAAATGAAACTTTACTTTAACAAAATAGTAGCACACCATTTCTTCTCTTTAGATCATGTTGAGTTAGATTTAAGAGATAGAGGATATGTAGCAGTAGAAGGAGTTAATCATAGAGAAGAAGACGCTGCTACAAGTAACGGATGTGGTAAATGTTTTGGCAAAGGAACCAAAATATTAATGGCAAATGGGAGCATTAAAAAAGTAGAAGATATAGTAATTGGGGATGTTGTTATGGGGTGGGATTCTACTCCTAGAAAAGTATTAGAAACACATTCTGGATATGGTAAATTATATAGGGTTAGCGGAATTTCTAAAAATCATCAAAATTACTCTTTTATTTGTAATGAAAATCATTTATTATGCTTAAAAAGAACATGTGGAAGTTTATCAAAAAAAGAACTAACAATTAATATCCCTGAATTTAAAAAATTACCAAGATATTTACAACTTCAATATAATCAATACATTGCCCCAGTTAAAACTTTTTATAGTAATAATATTTCATTAAAAGTTAACCCTTATTGGTTAGGGGTATGGTTAGGAGATGGTACATCTTTAAAACCACAAATAACTACAATGGATAAGGAAATAAAAGACACTTGTTATGAAATTGCAAAACATTATAATTTAAGAATAACTACTTATATAAAAAATAATGGAAAAGCAACTTCATATAATATAGTATCTACAAAAGGAAAGAAAGGAGCAAATGGGTTCGTTGAAGATTTAAAAACTATAGGTGTATGGGGGAATAAACATATACCTGAAGAATACTTAACTGCAAGTTATGAAGAAAGAATGGCTTTATTATGCGGAATATTAGATACAGATGGTGGAAAAGAAAATAAATATGTTATATCAATTACTCAAGCAAGAGAAAAATTAGCAAACCAAATTGTTTTTTTAGCCCGGTCACTAGGGTTTAAAACTACTTTAACAAAGAAAATTGTTAAAAATTATACAAATCCATATTACAGAATTAATATATTTGGGGATACTTGGAAAATACCTTTAAGAGTATCTCATAAAATCGTGGATAAATATAAATCACAAAGACCGACAACATTAGGTACTTACATTGAAGAAATTGGAAATGGTAATTATTATGGATTTCAAATAGAGGGGGATGGAAAATTTTTATTAGAAGATTGTTTAGTTGTCCATAATTCTTCAATTTTTAATTCTATTGTATTTGCATTGACTGGGGAAACTATTAATGGAGTTTCAAAGAATATTTCCAATATTTATTTTAATGATGGGTGTTATGTATCTTTAGATTTTGATATAAATAATAACAATTACCTTATAACTAGATACAAAGATGACCCAAAAATGGGATCTAATCTTAAGATAATTATAAACGGCGAAGATAAATCAGGAAAGGGTATCAGAGAATCCCAATCTATTCTTGAACAATATATTCCAGATTTAAATAGCACTTTATTAAGTAGCATGGTAATATTAGGTCAAGGACTACCCCATAAATTTACAAATAATACCCCTGCCGGCCGGAAAGAGGTTTTAGAAAAATTATCCAAATCAGATTATATGATTGATGATTTAAAAAGAAGAGTAGAAGAAAGAAGCAATAATCTAAAAGAAGAACAACTTAAGATACTTAAAGAAAAAGAGGTTGCTAAAAGTAGAATAGAATTTTATGAGGCTGAAATAAAAAATAAACAACAAGAATTAGAAGTTTTAAAATCCATGGGTGATGTAAAAACTTTAACAGAGACTAAAAGTGCTCAAGAAAATATTTTAAATTCTTTAAAAAATGAAGAAAGAAGATGGAAAGAATCTCAAGAAGATATCATTTCGATTAGGGGTAAATTAGATTTAGTTAAAAACGACTTAAATAAAATAGAATATGACAAAAGAGTAGAATTATTGCAAATTAAAGAGTCTAAGAATGCTATTATTACAGATTATAAAAATAATATAGCACAATTAGAAAGCGAGAACAAATTATTAAATAAAATCATTCAAGATGCTTCTAATATTAAAGATACATGCCCAACCTGTGGTCAACATATCCCCAATGTTTTTAAGCCAGATGTTTCTAAAGAATTAGACACCATTAAACAAAATAATTCTATCATTGAAGATTATAATAAGAAGATACAAGAGCTTAATAGTGAATTAATACAAGATAATTTATCTATAAACAAAAAATATGAAGATAAATCCAGTCTTTTACAAAAAGAATATGATGAATTAGGTAGTAAAATAACCGATTATGAAACAACAGAAACTAAGTATACCGCGCGTATTCTAGAGATTTCACTTAACATAGAAAATATAGAAAAAAACATAAACCAATTAACGTCTAATTTAAAAAACGTGCAAAATTCAATAGATACTCTTCAATCTTATATAGAAGAGCAAAATCTTAATTTTAAAGAACTAGAAGAAAAAGAAAATATCGTTAATCGTAGACAATCTATTATTTCTAATATGCAAACCTATTTAAAAAGAGATTTCAGAGGATTCTTATTGTCTGATATTATTCATCACATAGAATTAAAAATAAAAGAGTATAGTGCTGAAGTTTTTAATACCTCTAATATTAAATTCGAATTAGATGGAAATAACATTAATATTGAATTTCAAGATAAGCCTTATGAGAATTTAAGTGGAGGGGAAAAACAAAAAGTAGATATCATACTTCTATTAGCTATTCGAGATATGATGTGCAGTTATTTAGATTATAGTAGTAATATTCTTGTGCTGGATGAGATATTTGATCAAATGGATTTAGAAGGATGCACTAGAATTTTGGAATTAATTAATAAAAAATTAAATGATATAGATAGTATTTTTATTATTTCCCATAGAGGAAATGAATTAAAGATACCTTACGATTCAAAGTTAATTATAGAAAAAGATGAAAGGGGGGTAAGTAATATTTATGGATAAAGTACATAAAACATACCAAAAACCTGCTGGCATAAAATATACTGATATGGCTATTTATATAGATAAACATGCTTATGATGAAAATAGAAGTGAAGAAGTAGACGCTTTAATATATGAATATTTATATCATCTTATTTATGCCTTATCTATAAAAAAGAACTATTTTAAAAACTATCAGGATTACGACAGTTTTGCATGTTATGGGGCAACAAAAGTATTTACTAGATTAATTAATAAAAATCAATATAGGGATAAAAAACCTCTTAAAAAAATAAAATCAGTATTAAATTATATAAAAAGTATTCTTTACGCATATAAAACAGATTATCAATCTGAAAATTATGCAGAAGTGTTAAATCCAGAATATGGAGTTGATACAATTAAATTGCAAGAAGATATAAATGATTCTATTGAAAATGATTATTCCCACAAATTAGAAGATATACAAGAATTATTAGTTAATAATTTTGATATTATTAAAAAAATTGTTGATAATACCCCATATAAAAAATTACCTAAAATTAAACATGATTTAGAACTTTCTTTATTAATTACGTTTGCCAACAATTTTATATTACCAAAAACCAAAGAACTAACGTTAAAGAAAAGAACAGATTTAGCTAAATCTACTTTAAAAAAATTAAAAATATATTATGAGGCATTACCTCAAAAATCAATTATATTATGGCATTTAAATAAATCCATGACAGATTATGTGAAATTATTATATAATAAATTTAAACTAAAAATATTGTATAATATAATGGATATACAATCTTCATATAAACTAGATGATGGCACTTTAAAAGCAATTAAAGATTCAGCATATCAAGTTGAGGAAGATTTAATGGAGGTAGAGTACTAATGGCACTACGTAAACATAATGCTCAAATGTTAGAAGATTTAAAAAAGAAGGATATTTACTCTTTAATGCTTTTTGCTCTTTATATTATGAAAGATGAACCAACATATTCCACCTTAAGTGAATTAGTGTATATATTGAACAAAGAAGATTTATATAATATGTTAGATTACTATGGGGGGATGACAATAACAATCCCTACATTAGATGATTTTAAAAAATTAATTAACTGTCTTCTTTTATATCAATATGTTAATATAGAGAAGAAAGATTTTAATGAAGCAATAACCGAATTAGAACCAGGAGTTCCTATTAAAGATATTTATACTACTTACATGACTCTTTGTAATATTTTAGATAAATATGACTTTAGGAGAGAAGATTCATGAGCTTTAAAAAGAATCTTCTAGAAATAAAAAAAGAAATATATAACCATAAACCAGTAGATATATTACAAATAAGAGTAAAGGATAGATTAAATATTACAAATGAAAACTATAAATACGAATTGGAATTAAAATTAAAACATTTACTTTCAAGAAAATCTATTAACCTACTAGAATCAATAAACAACGAAAGGAGGGATACAAAATGAATAAGAGTATATTAAATGATGTATCAACCCTTACTAACTTACCGGAGTCTATTTTAAAAAAATTATGTTATACAACTGAAGTTGTTATTGGTGAAAGTATTTATGCTAATTCCTTATCAGAAGAACCATCCAATAATTTAACTATTAATATTGGTATAGGTGATATTATGATTAATATCCAAGATAAAAATGAAATAACTTATACTTTTACCCCAAGCACTAAGCTTGAAGAAATTATAAATGAATCTTTAACTGAGAGTCCTCTAAAAAAGAGAGTTATAGCACATTTAAGTAATGTGGTTGAAAAAACATTTAAGGAGTTATTATGAGAGAAGATACTGTAATAGTACCATTACCAGGTAAAGATGTACAAAAAGACGAAGTATCTGCAGCTTTAGATGAAAAAAGTGATGAATTAACTTCAAAAATAATAGCAGAAGAGGATCCTCAAAAAATAAACGAATTAATAGATTTATTTAACTTAAATCAAAGCAAGAAAGATTTAGTAAGAGCAAGAAAGTATAATGAATTATTAGATAAAACAACTGCTATGTTGGAAGCTACTTTAGATTTGGGGGAAATGACAGCTGGAGAATTAATAAGAGCATTTACTGCTTTGCAAAAAACTACAGCTAAATATTCTAACGTAACTGAGGAAATACAAAACGCACCTATTTTCATTCAATATAATGATAATAGACAAACAGAAGCAGCACCTCAAAATGTACCTCAATTAAGTAGAGAGTCAAAAGAGAAAGTAATTGATATAATAAATCAAATACTAAAAGAACAACAAGCACAAGCGATAATTCCTGAAGAGGAGGAGGAAGAAGAAGATGACAAAGAATGATTTTATCTTCTACATACAAAGTTTTAAAAAAGGACCAGGGGATTTTACAGATGATGAGATTTATGATATCGGGAAGAAACATAAAACACTCCCTAAAAATGAAAGAAACTGGTCTAACTTAGCTGAAATAGTAGGGTACCCAAGCGGGGAAAGTTTAAGATCTTATGTAAATCGTAGAATGAAATCTTGCGGGGAACTTATTCCAGCCGCGTTATCTAGTAGTAAATTCTTAAATGATACAAATGAAAATGTCTCTGATAAAATTAATCAAAGATTAGAAGCATTATATAAAGAGCAAACTAAAACAAGAGACGCTTATAACGCATATAGAAGAACATTAAGAGATGAAGCTAGATTAGATTCTTTTATTGAAGAAATTAAAAATGCAGCTAGCAATATGCCCAAATTACCTAACATCAAATTAAAAACAAGTAACAGGCAAGGTAAAATAGAAGCTGTTTTATTATTAAGTGATTGGCATATAGGTCAATTGACAAAAAATTTCTACAATGAATATGATCTAGATATCGCTAGAAAAAGAGTAGAAGAAATTGTAAATAAAACTATTGATTATTGTTTATCTAACAATGTAACTAAACTTAATATTTTAAATTTAGGGGATTTAATAGAAGGTATAATTCATATTAATGCGAGAATTGAACAACAAATGGATGTTACCTCTCAAGTAATAGCTGCTGCTGAATTATTAGCTGAATCTTTAAATTTATTACAATCTGCTGCCTCTATTATTACGTATAGAAGTTGTTCAGACAATCATAGTAGAATTACCCCAGATAAAAACCAAAATATAGCAAAAGAGAACCTAAATAAAATTATTGATTGGTATATTGAGGAAAGATTAAAAAATTCCAGCATTCAATTTATTCATGACAATTTAGATATAGGTCTGGGAAAATTTGAATTATTAAATGGAATGAAATTAATGTTCTTTCATGGTCATGAAGATACAAAATCACAAACATTTCAAAACATGGTAGGAGCCACTCAAGAATGGGTAGATATTGTATGCTGTGGTCATTGGCATAATCCAGCAGAGCATACATTCCAAAACATGAAATTATATGTAAATAATAGTTTATGTGGGACTGGTAATTATGCGTTAAGTAAGAGATTATTTACAAAGCCAGGACAAAAACTATTATTATTTAAAGAAAAAGATATTATTAATATTGATTTAAACTTAGAGTAAAGGAGAAAAAGAAAAATGGCAAAAGAAGGAATCGAAAAATTAGAAAAAGGCGTAGCACAAGTAGTATCAGAACCATTAGAAGCTAATGAGCCACCAGCAGAACCAACAGTATTAAAATCAGAATATGATAAACTAGTAGAAGCTTATCAAACACTATCTAAACAATATCAAAAATTAACTAAATTTGCAAACACTATTACAAATCTTTATTTAACAGACTCTGATCAATAAGGGGGGTTATATTTATGGCATTAAAAGATGTCTACAACTACTATAAAGAGATTGAAGCCCAATACTTTGAAATGTTGCAAGATGTAAAAGATTTCGATGAAGCTTTAGAAGAGCATATCATTGATGAAGAACATTACAATCAAGCTCAATCTATTATCAATAAATTGAAAGAAAACTATGAGAGAGTTAGTTATATTGTATATTTAATTGGTTCACCTAAAAGAAAATCAAAAAAGAAAAAATACAATGCTCAAAATAAAACGTATTTAGAATACCTCAACAACCAAAAAACCTCCTTAGAGGATGTTAAAGAGGAAAATAAAGATATATTAAAAGATTTTAAAAAATACACAAAAGAAATGATTGAAAGGTATAAGTGATATGGATATTTATGAATTAATTGATAAATTAAATATTAAAAAGAGTTACACTCCTGATGAAAGACATGTCACCTTTGTTTTTGATAGTAGTGATGAGTTTATCAACTATTATGAAGAAATTTCATCTAATAATTTAATAGATGATTCTAAGACATCCACTATCTTAGATGAAAATGAAATGGAAGCACACTTACATACTGATGATGATAATTTTATATTAATCTTAATTGGGGATTATGCTAACGATAAATATTCTTTAGATATAGAAGTAAAAGAGGATGATAGTAAATGGTAAAAGAAATTGTAAAGATAACAGAAGAGAGAGCAGAGGAAATAGACGCAAGTGTAGATAAAAAAGAAGTAAAAGAAATTGTAGAAGATTTAAAAGATACTTTAAACAACTCCAATTTAACAGCTTTATCTGCTCCTCAAATTGGATATAATAAAAGAGTAGTTTGTATTAGATTTGATAATGAAATTAAAACATTTATTAATCCAATGTTAATGAAATCTCAAGATCTACATTTCCAAAGAACTTTCTCTTTATATACAGATAAAGAATATATTGTACCTCTATTCGATACTATTATAGTGGCATATCAAAAACCAAATGGGCATGTAGAGTCTAATAAATTTGAAGGGTTAGCTAGTCATGTAATGCAACTATATATGAACTTATTAGATTCTGTATTAGTTGAAGATTATGGCCTAGAAGTATTAGAAGGTTTTGATGAATTAAAAGAGGAAGAAAAAGATAAAATCATCTCCATGTATCTAGAACAACTAAAAGAATACAATAAAAACTACATGGAAGAAATTGAAAAAGATAAAATGTTAAAGCAAACATACGACGCAATTAGATATACTACTAGTGTTGTTACGGGGGAAACTAAATTAAAACAACCTACTCTTAATAGAAAACAAAGAAGACAACTGGATAAACTAACAAAGAATAAGAAGTAACAGAAATGTTACTTTTTTTAAAATATATCTTGCATTTGTAATTCTTTTATATTATAATAATATTGTAAATTAAGGGGTGATATGAAATGAAACCGGGACAAGGTATTAAAACAATTGAGGGACATTTTCGCAGAATGGACCTATCTAATCAAATAGCAGAGATATCTCACGGAGATACTTATTATGTTTTTAGATATTGTATTAATGGAGAAACAGGGGCAGAATTTAATTATGATAAATTTGTAGAAACGTTAAAAGAAAAAATAAAAGATAAACCCGCTTTAGATAATCTTTTAAATACTAAGTTAAAGGCTCATAAAGTATACAAATGGGAAGAAAGTATAAAGAATACACATACTTTTTGGTTTATTGTGGATGAAATCCCAGCCGCTGTATTTAAAAAACAATAAAAAGGAAGATGTTTATGAATTGTAAAAAAGAATTAATAAAAGTATTAGAGGGTATTTTTTCAACAAATATTAATACCGATGAACTAGATATCTATTTAGAACAATTTAAAATCTTATCTAAAGCTGCTAACAATGGCTTTATTTATAGAAAATACAGAAAATCATGGGTGAGACATGAATGTTATGTTATTTGGCAAGAAGCGTCTGTCTATGATAATACTGTTGGTAAATATCTACCTATTTACGATTATGGTAAGAAATGGCTAAACTTGGAGGATAGAGATGAAGAATAATCTTTTAGGAAAAGAGGTTATATGTTATGTCTATTTAAAAAAGAGAAAAGGGCTATATTACGTATTTGCAAATGAAAAAAGTTATAGAAGAGGTTATACAGGGGAATTATTAGATGACCCAAAAGCATATATCATGTATAATGGTGAAAGTATAGGTCAAAGAAGATATGAATTTATAGAATGTAAACCTTTTAAAGGAATTATTGTTGCTAAACTTGATTTCCCTGTATCTTATAGATATGATGTTGTAGAAAATAGATTTACAGGAGACCCGATAGATGAGGTTAGAGTAACAAGAGGTGAGTATATAGAATGTTACAAAGTGTATTATGGGTTAAATCGCTCAAGAATAGTTCCTGTAAAATATTGTGAACTTATTAATGGAGGAAATGAATAATGAAAATTACAGATTTAAAATTTGGAAACGTTGTTAAGTTAAAAAATGATACCTTGTGTTTAATTCATACCGCGGGTATTTTAGATGAATGGGATAAACCTTTATCATATCATTTAGGTAGTATTTACTTTTTACCAGAAGTTGTATTTTTTACCAACATTAAAACTGGAAAAGTTGAATGTGATTTAAACATGTTTTATAATCTGGAAGAGGAAGATTATAGTATGAATGCTTCTGAGGATGACTATGATAGTTTTAACATTGTAGAAGTATACGAAGACTTCACTTTGCAAAAAGTGTTATGGAAACGCCGGAGCAAAGAAAATGTCAGCCATACACTTACGGAAAGCGAAGAAGTAATCTTAAAAAACATCCCTAAAATATATAAATGGATAGCAAGAGATGTAGTTGGGAGATTATTTGTATATACCGTTAAGCCGGAGAAAGGAAATATTGTTTGGTATAATCCGACTGCTGAACATTCGGACTCGGTTAATTCTAACAAGCCATTTGAAGAGGTAGTTTTATTTAATCATCTATTTACTTTTATTAAATGGGAAGACAAAGAACCATATCTTATCGAAGATTTGTTGGAAAGGAAGGATTAATAAAATGAACGATAAAGAAATTCCTGCGGTTCTTGAACTTATTGCTGATAGAGCTACAGAAGAGGAATTCGGTAGTTATATTGCTGTTTGCCCTATATGCAGAAGAAATTTTATAATTGATAAAGAAGAACATTATAAATATTGCCCAGACTGTGGTCAAAAACTAGATTGGGAGAATTATAAGATAATGAAGATATCAGAAGATGAAAAGGTTATCTTGAGAAATCTCTCTAAAGAATATAAATACATTTCTAGAAATAGATACGGTGAGGTAGAGATATATGGCGAAGATAGCCTCTCCCTTACTGAAATGCCAATGTTCAATCATTTGTTTAGATTTATAAGGAAAAATAACTATAAACCTTATTTAATTGAAGATTTATTAAAAATGTAGGAGGATGATTAATAATGACAAAAAACAAAATATATAAAAATTGGGCATTTACAGAAAACGAAAGAGAAAAAGCAGAGTCTAATATGAATGCTTACAATGAATTGAAGGAAAAATATAAAATTTTAATTATTTCGAAATATGGTTCAGAACATCGAAAACCAACAGAAGAAGAGTTAGCAAATAACGATATTGTGGTTTCAAGAAGAGCATGTTATAAGCATGGGGAATATATCGTTTATAAAAGACCTGTGGAATTAACAGATGATGAAATTGTTTTAATTTGTGACAGAGGTAATCTTTGTTTTGGATATACAACAAGTCAACATTGTGATTATTATGTTTTTGAGGATTAAAAAATGACAGTAAAACAAGCACAGGAGATAATTGAATTTTTAGCACAGTGGATATATGATTATATCCCACAAATAGATCTAGATACTAAAGAGGCTATAAAAGAACATTATGCATTAAATTTCTTAGCAGAGCATTTATCAGAATTAGCAGAAATAGAGGAGTGGATAATAAGTGAACAAGTTTAAAAAAGAAATCTATCAAAAATTAGATAAGTTAGAAACCACAAGCAGATCATTTACCAGAATTATTAGCAACTTAGTAGATAAAATTACTAAATTAGAAAATGATTTAGTAGAAGAAAAGTTATCAAAAAACAATACTAATCAAGAATTTGTATATATAAACCATAACTTAGAACATTCTCCTACTATTGGAGAACAATATAAAGATAATATTTATGAGTATGTAGATAACGCTTATAAATTCAATGTAGAATATATTAAAGCTATTAATTTTTTAACAGATTTTAAACCTTCATATATAGATTCCTCTAAATTAAGAGATGAGATGCTTAATAAAAAAGTTGTAGATTTAAAAAGATGTGAAATTGAAGACCTTGCCCCAAAAGAAAAAAGTATAGTTGGATATAGCATTTATACATCGCAAGAAACACAGGTAGCAAAGGTGTTAAATCAACCATTTGACTTCGACCCAATAACTATAATAAGAGTGGCTAAATATATTCAAGAAGTACAAGATCTTGATTATAAAGTATCCAAATACGCTGAATTTGAAGATTATGAGGAGGAATAGAAGAATGAAAGCAAAATTAACATTGAATGAAAAAGAATACGAAGTTGAAATAAACGAAGAGCAAGTTAAAGAAATCGAAAAGCCAAAATACAAAAGATGGCGTGCTGAAAAATATAAAACCTATTGTAGTACAGATTCAGATGGCACTACATGTATGTATACAGATTTTGGGGATGTTATTGATAATTTTTTATATAGTATAGGTAATTACTTCAAAACAAAAGAAGAAGCAGAATTTCGTAGACAACAATCGTTATATCTTCAGCAATACAAAGATTTCATTGGTGAAGATATTCCAACAAAGGGAGATTGGAAAGATGATAGTAAGACTAAATATTATGCTTGTTATGACCATCATGATAATTTTTTAGACATAAGCTGTAGCTTTGTTTGTGAAATCCAAGGGGTTATTTATTCAAACTCAAAAGAAAAAATAGAAAACTTCATTGAAGAAATAGGCGAAGACAATTTCAAAAAATACATCCTAGAGATGGAAGAGTAATGAAATTTGTAGAGTGCTACGAAACTATAGAAGATTATTATAGTAAAACCAAAGTTTTCAATGTTAACGCTGATTATATTTTATATTACAAGTCATTAAAGGGTATTTTCCAACCAGAGATAACTGCGATTTTAAAAACAATTTCAGGAGAATGTTTTTACACAATAGAAGATATAAACACATCTACATAGAATAGGAGGTATTCTAATTGGATAAAGAAATAGAAAAACTTAAGTTTATAAAATTCTTATTATGTATTTTAGATAAAAGAAAAGTTGAAGATCCAACGATTTGCATTTACGATAAAAGCACTAAAGAAGATTTAACGTTAAAAGACTATATCATAAAAAAATGCAAAGAACTATTTGATGCAGAAGTTAAATTTAATTATTAATTTTGGGGATTTAATGTAAACTTATGAAGGAGGAAAGAAGAAAATGAAAGCAACAGTATCAATTAATGGAAATACATATGAAATAGAATTAACTGAAGAACAAGAAAAACAGTTAGAAAAAGAGTTATGTAAATCTAATAGATGGCGGGCTAGTTCTTGCGGTAAATATTTTTATTTAAGTGATGGCGGAGAAGTTAAGTCTGATTCAGATATTGACAGAGATATTGATAGATTTAGATATCAAACCGCTAATTATTTTGAACTTCCTACCAATATAAAAACCAAAAAGTATGAAGATATACTACTACAAGAATACAAGGATTATATTGGAGAAGACATCGTTACAAAAGAAAATTGGGGAGATATTATTACACCTAAATATTATGCGGTTTTTAACATTGTAGCTAACGATATAATTATTATGAGAGATTTCTCTTATAACATATCTCAAGGCACTATCTACTCTAAATCTTTTAGTAAAATAGAAAAATTTATTAATAGGGTTGGAAAGGATAAATTCAAAAAGTATATATTAAAAATTGAAGATTAATCTACAATAGAGAGGATAGTTTAGTAAAATGAATAAATATAAAGAAGAATTTTACCAAAAACTAGATGATACTATAACTGGCGTTTATACAATGTCGGAAACGGGAGTATCATAGGTGTTAAATCAACCTTTTAAATTCGGCACGGTACGCGGAGTAAGAGTAGCTAAATATATCCAAGAAATACAGGATTTTGGTTATAAGGCGTTTAAACACGCTGAAATTAAAGAGCATGAGGAGGATGAATAGAAGAATGAACAGTAAAATTAGAATTGTAAAATTAGATGATCTAAATACAACATTTGAGGTTTATAAAGAAAATAAAAAAGGAATTTTTTCATGGCAACAACAGGGATATTTTAGCACCCTTCAAAATTGTATGAATGCAGTTAAAAATTATGTTCTATTGAATGAGGTAGATAACCATACTCTTGCAGAAGTAAAAGAAATTTTAAATAAAATAGATTCAATAAAAGTTCAAATTATTGATTTAACAAAGGAACCAAAAAATAAAAGACTTCATTAAAGCAATAGGTGAAGACAGTTTTAAAAAGTACATTTTAGGAATCAACACTAATGAGGAAGGAGAATAAACAGATGGAAATTAATTTAAGCAGATACACAGCTGAAGAATACGACAATTATAAAAAATTACAAGATAAAATAGAAGAAGCAGGTAAAAAGGTATTATTTGAAGAAGTATTTGATCTTTCAGAGTTAAGAAGTATATACTTTAAACCCTACATCGAAAATATCTATGACAATTTTGAAGATTTCTATAAAGAAATTAGTTATAGAGCTTTAAATACTGTTACTTATAGCTATTTAAAAGATTTACCTATTTTTCAAACTAAAGAAATGTTCAAAGAACAATTAAGAGATTTTTATGAAACGGAAAGAGCGGAATGGGCTCGTAAACTACAATGTAAAGCAATTTACTTCAACCGGAATAGAGATTTAATTTACACTAACCTTTCAAATGAAGATAAATCTCTTTTAATAACCCTTCTACCAGACGAAATGTTTACTGAAAAAGAAGAATTAAAAGTCAAAAATAAAGCAAAAAAGTAAACTTCTAAAAACATATCGCTAAATTTTATGAGAACATTTGTTGGTAGGAGTTATGAGATATGAGATTACATTTCAATATACTTACAACTAAAGGATATGAAGAGATATATGGATACAAGATATATAAGAACTTCAGTTGCTATAGAAAAGATAAAGGTAATTGGCTTGTAATAGATATAGATACGGGCTGCTATCTAAAAGATAAACTAAATAGCTATCAAGAATGTTTTCAATGGATACATGAAGAAGATAATCTCAATTCCTTTCTTTCTAAAACAAACAAAAAGCAATACAAAAAAGCAAAAGAAGAATTGAAAAGATATTTAGAAAAAGTTAATGTGAACTACCACCAGCTAAAGCAGGTGGCTTCCATTAAATAGTTCACCAGACCACGTTATCAGAAATGATAGCAACGATATTTGAGTCATGACACCAACGAGTGACGCAACAGCTTGTTGCAACTGTCTCTTGTGATTAAGTTGGGTTGGAGTAAGAAAAGCCCTGTGTTGCAAGATTAAAAAGCTCTTATATCTGGTCGAGTTGATGACAGAAAAACTTTGTAGTAACAGCAAAGTAGAGTACGCATTACCAGGGTATTTATATCCTGAGTTTATATTCCGAAAGGAGTTAATTTGTTATGGTTTATGTTATCAGCAAAAGTGGAAAACCACTAATGCCATGTGAGAATGTAATCGCAAGATTACTTCTTAAAAGTGGAAGAGCAAAAGTAAAGAGAAAAAGACCCTTTACTATTAAACTAACTGTTGAAACAACTGAATATACTCAACCTTTAACTCTTGGTGTTGATACAGGAAGTGGGACTGTGGGAAGTGCTGTTTCTGATGATGAAGGTCACATATTGTATATGTCTGAAGTTAAGTTAAGAAATGACATTAAAGACAGAATGGACCAAAGAAGAAAATACAGGAGAAGCAGACGGCAGAGAAAAACGAGATACAGAAAACGCAGGTTCCTTAACAGGGGAGCATCCATAAGAAGAGATAGATTGCCGCCAACTCTTGTAAGCAAGCTACATGCACACATTAGAGAAATCGAGTTTATTAAATCCATACTTCCAATTACAAGACTTGTATTAGAGTGCGGACAATTTGATATGCAACTAATGAACGACCCATTTATACGAAGTAAAGGAAAAATACACTGGGCATATCAAAAGGGTCCAAACTACGGATTTGCAAATACAAAAGAAATGGTACTTAATAGAGATAACTATATCTGTCAATGCTGTAAAGGTAAGAGAAAAGACAGCAAGTTGGAAGTTCACCACATTGTGTTCCAAAGTCAAGGTGGTTCAGATAGCCAGGAAAATTTAATTACACTCTGTCATACTTACCATTCATTGTTGCATAGTGGTAAAATAAGTTTGGACAAGGTGGGCATTAAGAAAGGAACACTGAGTCATGCAACACAGATGAATGTACTTCGTTCTCAACTCCTAAAAATATACACAAATGCAATAGAAACTTTTGGATATGTGACAAAAGAAAATAGGCAATATCTGAACTCGCCAAAAGAGCATTACATTGATGCTTGTGTTATTGCATCTTGTGGAAATCAAATAACAATAGAGTCCCTATTATATAAAAGGGTGTGTATCAATGATGGAGATTTTCAACAAACAAAAGGAATAACGTCTGAACAAAGATTGAATACAAAAAAGATTTTTGGATTCAGAAAATTTGATTTAGTGAAATATTTTGGAAATGAGTATTTAATTAAAGGTAGAATGACTAATGGTGGATATGCTATATTGTCTGATATTGATGGAAATACAGTTAATTTTAGAAAAACATCAAGACATGGCAAAACCGTAAAATTAAAGGATTGCAAAAGATTATTTGCAAGAAAATCAATTATGACCATCACGACTTCTGCATCTGATGACTAAAATCAACAGTTTTAGAAGTTGATTACAGGATATAAAAAATAAATAACATAAAAGGAGAAATTAAACATGGATGATTTAATCGCAAAAGTTTTTATCAATGGAGATGACTTTACATACGAAAGAGAAGGTAGAAAATTTGATGTTAAAAAATTAGTAGATAAATATCACCTTTCAGAAAACTATACTGATAATAATTTTAAAAAAGCGGTAGAAGAATTAGATGTTAACCCTACATGGTTAATGGATATGCTAAGTAAATATTTCATTCACATTACATTGTTACAAGCTTAAAACAAACACTCCTCCACATTGTCCGAAAAGACTTAAAACTAAATAGAGGAGGATATATTTGTATATGCTATATAACTCAAGCAATCATCTCTATACATTAGCCGCTACGGGTATTAAATTAAGAGCAAAAGAATTTAATCATAGAAGAGATGCAGAAGATGCAATGTATAAAGTGATTGGAAAAAAGAACCTACGTATAGTTGAAAGATGGGATGATAAACATTATAAGACATACGTATGCAATGATGGTATCAAGTTCTATATCAATAGAGTATAGAAACTGGTTACCATTTTTTTTGTTCAAAATAATATTAATTTAAATTTATCTTGCAATTTACTCTCAAATATCGTATAATAATAGTGTAAAGAAAAAAGGAAAAGTAAAATTGGAGGAATAACAAATGAAATCAATTGGCGAAATTAAAAAATGGTTGTTAGAAAATAGAAAAGATAAAAATGGCGACTTAGACTTATCAGATTTAGATTTTTCAGATTTTGATGGTGATGTTTATATTAACAATATGAAAGTTAAAAAGACCTTGTATCAAAGTCATCAAGAGGTAGGAGAGAATTTATATCAAGCGTTTCAAAAGGTGAATAAAGATTTATTTCAAGGCCAACAAGAAGTAGGCGAAAATTTATATCAAGAAAATCAAGAAGTTTACAAATATTTTTATAACCATAAATTAAATGAAGATGAGTATTGGGAAGAAAAAGAAACTTATGTTATTAGAAGAAAGAAGTTAAAAAAAATTACAAAGCAAAAACTTGCTGAAATGGGATATGAATTGGAGGAGGAATAGTAAAATGTTATCAAAACAGAAAATAAGAAATTGGTTGTTAGAAAATGCCACTAATGATGAAGGTAATCTAGATTTATCAGATTTAGATTTTTCAAATTTTGATGGCAATGTTTTTATTAACTATATGAAAGTTAAAAGAAGTCTTTTTCAAAATCGTCAAGAGGTTGGTGGAGATTTGTTGCAAAATGAACAGATTGTGGATGAAGATTTACATCAAGATTATCAAACTGTAGGTGAAAATTTTTATAATCATAAATTAGATAAAGGTGAATATTGGGATGAGTCTAAAGATTTTGTTGTCAGAAGAAAAAAATTAAAAGAAATCACATTAGAAGAATTAGAAAAAATGGGGTATAAATTAAAAGAAGGAATGTAATAAAATGTTAAATAGGATAAAAAATTGTGAGGAAAGCGAGGATAAAATTATGAAAGAAACTATAACAACAGAGCAAATAACACTTGAAAATCTAAGAAGTAGATTAAGTAAACTGAAAGAGGAACTTGGTTTAGCTGAAAGCGTTGATATACTTACTTTTTTAGAAGAAGCTATCTATGTTCTTAAACATAGTGGAGAAACTACAGGTTATACAATGGGAAATATATCAATTTTACTACCAGTAAAGCCTGAATGGCTTGTGAAAATATTAAATGGTGAAAAAATTATTGATGTAAGAAAAACGATGCCAAAATGCGATTTACCTATTGATGTTTATTTGTATTGTTGTAAAAGTAAAAAGAAATTATTTTTTGATAAGGTATATAATAAATATATGTATGGAGAAGATACACCAAAAGATAGATTTAATTCTTTAAATGGAAAAGTAGTTGCTAAGTTTACTTTAAATAAAGTTGATGACTTATCTAGGTATGCTTATAATTTTAAAGATAATTTCTTTTATGAAATATTAAATAAAGCCTGTGTTAATACTAATTATTTACAAAAATATACAAAAAATAAACCAATTTTATTTGCTTGGCACATTGATAATTTACAAGTATTTGATAACCCAATAACATTAGATGAAAACGATTTTGGAAATCCAAAGACTAATATTGCAATTACAAAGGCACCTCAAAGTTGGTGCTATTGTATATATGATAAAACCGGATTTATGCCATTTTAGAAAGGAAAGCAACAAGAAAATGGAGTATATTGTAATTCTTATATTTATAATTATGGTTTATAGTTTAGTAATACAAGATTTTAAAGATGATTTAATGATAGAAGATGAGATCGAAGATACAATAATATCAGAAATAGAAAAATGGGTAGAAATAAAAAAAGAGTTAATAGATAGTCAATCTGAAATGTTAGAGAAATATGTACAATCTGCTATTTATTATTCTTTATTATCTGATACTAAAAATGTTCATCTTATTCTCAATAAGGTTAAAAGAGATACTAAACTAATTAATAGCGTAATTAGAAATAGTAGTGGTTTATTTTTAGAATTAAATTATAAGTATAGAGAGTTAAATGAAATGGCTTTATACATGATAAAAAGAACCTTACATTATACTAAAAAGAAATCTCCTAAAGATATTACTCTCCAATCTTTTATTGATTATTTAGATAATCATCCTTCTTATGATACTGAAGATAAAGATAATCATATCTATATAGCGCCTTGTTATTTAGATAATGAAAAAGAAGAGTTAAAGATTTTAGAAGAGTCGGAAATGTTATTAAATTTAGATAAAAAGATCGTAAAGATAACAAGCACTTCTCCTTCTTATTATTATGTAAGATTAGAAGACGTTAACGAGGAGGTAAAAAATGAAATATCATAAAATAGAAACAATTTATGAAAGAGACAACGTTACAGGTAGATTAATTGAAGGTAAGTATAGAAGTAAAGAAGTGGAATTCTTAAAAGATAACATTTGGGAATTCACTGAAAAAGTAGATGGTACTAATATAAGAGTTATTTGGGATGGATATAGAGTATCTTTTGGCGGTAGAAAAGAAAATTCCTCTATTCCTGCTCATCTATTAGAAAAATTAAATAGTTTATTTGGGGGAGAAGTAAAAGAACAACTATTTGAACAGCTATTTGGAGAAAAAGAAGTTGTTCTGTTTGGGGAAGGGTATGGTCCTAAAATTCAAGCTTGTGGTAGTGCTTATGTAGATGAAGTTGATTTTATCTTGTTTGACGTTGCTATTAATGATAAATATCTTTCTAGAGATAATGTAAATGAAATTGCTACTTATTTTAATATCCAATCTGTACCGGTTATTTTTAAAGGCACTTTAGAGGATGGAATCAAATACGTAAAAAGTAATCCAACATCTGTTATTGCAAAAGATAAGACGTTGCATATGGAAGGGTTAGTGGCAAGACCTGCAGTAGAATTATATAATAGTAATGGAGAAAGAATTATTGTAAAAATAAAATATAGAGACTTCAAAGAGGGGGTTTAAAAAATGTCTAGTTATTTAATGATAAAAGCAAAACCAAAAAGTTATGTTGATAAAGAGTACTCTAATTATCCTGTTCTGCTTTGTCTTTGTACATCTCCAGCAAGAGAATTAGCTGCTGATATTGATTTACCTTTTACTATTTCCTGGGATGATAAAGAAGATGAGCCTGTATGGAAAGCACTTTCAAATGATAAATTAGCGAAAATTATTGATTATTATAATAATGAAATTAAAGCTCATGAGAAGATACTAAATGAATATAATGAACAATATGCACAATATGTACACATTACGCAGACATCTAAAAATACAGCTTTTTGTAAATCTATTTTAAAAGAAGATATGCCAGAGTTAAAAGAAAGAATAGAATGGCTAAAAAAGGAGATAGAAGATCTTAAATACCTAAAAGATAAATTCCTATTTATCTCTGATATATTGGATGAAAATGAAGAGTTTGATCTGGTTTATTATTTAGATTAACGGCTAAATTCAGTGATTGATAATATATGTGAGGTGACTAATAATGAGAATAATTAGTCTTTTTAGCGGTTGTGGTGGACTCGATTTAGGTTTTGAAAAAGCAGGATTTAATATTCCAGTTGCAAACGAGTTTGATAAAACCATATATGAAACTTTTAAAATAAATCATCCTTCGACAAAGCTGATTGAAGGTGATGTTAGACAAATTACTAAACTTGACATTGAAAAATATCTTGAAGGTCAAGAAGTCGATGGAATTATTGGTGGTCCACCATGCCAATCCTGGTCTGAAGCAGGAGCACTTAGAGGAATCGAGGATGCTAGAGGACAACTTTTCTTTGATTATATTAGAATTTTAAAAGAGTTTAAACCAAAATTCTTTTTAGCTGAAAATGTTAGTGGAATGCTAGCTAATAGACATTCTGAGGCTGTTAAAAATATAATATCTTTGTTCAATGATGCGGGTTATGATGTAACTCTAACGCTTGTTAATGCAAAAGATTATGGTGTTGCTCAGGAAAGAAAAAGAGTTTTTTATATTGGCTTTAGGAAAGATCTTAATATTAAATTCAATTTTCCAAAAGGTTCAACAGAAGATGATGGAAGTAAGTTAACCTTAAGAGATGTTATTTGGGATTTAAAGGATAGTGCAGTCCCTGCTTTAAAGAAAAATTATCATAATCCAAAGGCAATAAACAATAATGAATATTTTGTTGGCGAATATTCTCCAATATTTATGAGTAGAAATAGAGTAAAAGATTGGAATGAACAAGCATTTACAATTCAAGCATCTGGTAGACAATCTCAACTTCATCCATCAGCACCAAAGATGGTAAAGGTTGGTAAGGACAAATGTGAGTTTGTTAAAGACAAAAAAGATTTGTATAGACGATTGACTGTTAGAGAAGCAGCCAGAATACAAGGGTTCCCCGATAATTTTAAGTTCATTTATGAAAATGTTGATAATGGATACAAAATGATTGGAAATGCTGTTCCAGTTAATTTAGCATTTGAAATTGCATGTGCAATTAAAAAGGAGTTGGAAAAATGAGCAAAAATGGATTTCAAAGATCAATAGAGCTTGGTCTTGAAAAAATATAAAATTAAAAGGAGAATTTTAGAAATGAAAACATTATTTAAAAGTGAAATTACAAACAAAATTTACGAAAGTAAAGAAGAATGCTTAAAAGCAGAAAAAGAACATCAAGAATTAATTGAAAAAACAGCTAAAGAAAAAGAGGAAAGAAAAGAAGCTGCAGATAAGGTAAAAAATGCTTATGAAGAATATTTAAAATTATATTCTGATAATCAAAAGAAAGAAAGAGAAGCATATAACAAGTATTTAGTTGCAAGAAATGAATTTGTAGAAAAATATGGTTCTTATCATATGACTATCTCTACTAAAAATGATTTGAAGCCTGTTTTTGATTTTAGTGATTTTTATAAGCTTATTGATTATTTATTTGAATAAACACTTAGTAAAACAAACACAGAAGATCTTCTTAAATTTCTAGAAGATCTTTTTTTAATTAAAGGTTGATTTTTTATAATATAAATGCTATACTATAAAAGGAGGTAAGTTATAATGGAAAAGAAACTTGCCGCTCTCTTTGATGAGATATACATGAAATTAGATGATTAATAATAGAGGTGAAAATAATTCATGAACAACAATTTAAGGAACGTGGTGGTATTATACTCCAGAAAAATTAGCCAATTTCCTAACTTCTTTATTATAGAAAGAGGTAATGATAATGAAATATACAGTTGCTAGTCTATTTGCAGGTGTTGGTGGGATTTGTTTAGGAATTGCTAATGCAAGAACTAATGATTCTTCATTTAATCTCGAGTGGGCTAATGAAATTGATGAATATGCAAGCGAGACTTATAGAATTAATTTTTCTCATAAACTATTTTGTTGTGATATAAATTCAATTCTTTTTCCTGATAAGAGTAATGATGTAAATTATTTTAGTTCTTTAAAAGAATATATAGGCGAGCAACCTATTGATTTGCTCAATGGAGGCTTTCCTTGCCAAGCATTTAGTATTGCTGGATATCAAAAAGGTTTTGATGACGATAGAGGAAATTTATTTTGGGTTGTCATTAACACTGTAAAATTAATTAGTGAGAAACATAATAAACCACGTGTTCTTTTTTTAGAAAACGTCAAAAACTTGATGTCACATGATCATGGTAATACCTATAAAGTTATCAAATCAGAAATTGAAAAATTGGGGTATGTTGTTAAAGAACATGTTCTAAATACAATGTATTTTAGTGATTTACCACAAAATAGAGAAAGAATTTATATAGTATGCTTTAGAGATAAAAAAGATGCTGACAAATTTACTTTGTTTGATAACTTAGAAAACTATAAGAAAACATTTAGTAAAGAAGAGAGAGCTGAACAAGTTAAACGAATTATTGATTACTCAAAAAAAGTGGACGATAAATACTATTACACAAAAGCGAAGTATCCAAAATATTTTTTAACAAAAGAAGAATATGAAAGCATACCTTCAAATGAAAGAAATGATGTAAGAATTAATCTTACAGAAGATATCACTGAATTATACCAATTTTATCAAGTTAGACGTGGAATGTATGTAAGGAAGAACAAAAATAATGTTTGCCCTACATTGACAGCAAACATGGGTACTGGAGGTCATAATGTACCATTGATTTTGGATAACTTTGGTATTAGAAAATTGACGCCAGAAGAAACTTTTAGACTTCAAGGATTTCCTGTTGGAAATGGTTATAACCTTCCTACTCAAATAAATGGAAAACGCTATCCTGATTCTTATCTTTATAAACAAGCAGGTAATGCTGTATCTGTACCTGTAATAAGATTTATTACCACAGAAATTCTCAAAGTTCTAGAAGAAAACGATAATTAAGGTTGAATGCTGAAGATATAAAATTTGAGAAGTCGAGCAAAAATATTGCAAACGCAAAGTTTTTATGTTATACTAATTATGTTCAAGGAGAGCTATATGAACTTAAGTTATAATAAGTTATGGAAATTATTAATCGATAAAGGATTAAACAAAGGGGAACTATGTAAAATTACTGGCATAAATAAATCCACGATAAACAAATTGAATAACGGCAAAAATATTAAATATATAAAAATTTATGGAGGACTAGTATGGGTTTTAAATTTATTGATTTATTTGCTGGCATAGGTGGATTCCATATTGCGTTCGACAATTTAGGTGGTGAATGTGTTTTTGCGTCAGAGTGGGATGAGAATTGCAGAAAAACTTATACTGCTAATTTTAAAAGCACTAACCCTAATTTATTTGAGAATGAAAATTTTGTAGGCGATATTACTAAAATAAATCCTTTAGCCATTCCAGACCATGATATTTTATGTGCAGGTTTTCCTTGCCAACCATTTTCACAAGCTGGACAAAAAAAAGGATTTGAAGATACTAGAGGAACCTTGTTTTTTAATGTTGCGAATATTGCAAAAACAAAAAAACCTAAAGTGATATTTTTAGAAAATGTTAGAGGATTATTTACTCATGATAATGGAAAAACATTTGATGTTATAAAAAACACAATTTTGGGATTAGGTTATTCTTTTTATTTTCAAATTCTAAAAGCATCAGACTTTAATTGCCCTCAAAATAGACCAAGATTATATATGGTTTGCTTTAGGAACGATATTGATAGTGTGGATTTTAAATTTCCTTCACCTGTTCCTTTGGAAAAAAATATGAGCTGGGTGTTTGATGGTGCCAGTGTCAATAAAGAGATAGGATTTACATTGAGAGTTGGAGGAAAAAACTCACCAATAAACGATAGAAGAAATTGGGATGGCTATATTGTGAACGGAGAAGAAAGAAGGATAACTCCAAGGGAAGGAAAAAGAATGCAAGGTTTTCCCGAAGAATTTGTTTTTCCAGTATCTAACTCTGAAGCAATGAAACAACTAGGAAATTCCGTTGCGATACCAGTTATACAAGCAATAGGTGAAAATATATTAGCCATAATTTGTAATCAAAAGGAGGAGAAAAATGAAAAAGAAATTTAAATTTATTGATTTATTTTCTGGAATTGGTGCATTTCATCAAGCAATGAAACAATTGGGTGGAGAATGCGTTTTCGCATCTGAAATAGATGAAAGATGTATTGAAGTATATAAAAAAAATTATGGCATTGATTCTGGATTTGATATAACTAAAGTTAATGAAAAAGACATACCAAAACATGATGTGTTATGCGGTGGTTTCCCTTGTCAAGCATTTTCTAAAGCCGGAAAACAAGCTGGAATCAATGATGCCAGAGGAACTTTATTTTTTGAAATTGCAAGAATATTGAAATATCATCATACAAAATATATTGTGTTAGAAAATGTTAGAAATTTAGTAAGTCATGATGGTGGCAACACATGGAAAACAATTCATACAATTCTTAAAGACTTAGGATATAGACTTACAGAAAAGCCATTAATTTTGAGTCCTCATGAATTCGGTATTCCTCAATTAAGAGAAAGAGTTTTTATTCTTGGTATGTATGATCCTGAAAATATTGAAACTACTTTAGAAATAAAATTACCAAAATTATTATCAAAAAATGATAATTCTGTATATTCAATATTAGACAGTAATTTACCAAAAGATATAGATGAATATGATGAACTTGTGCTAAAAATTTGGGATGAATTTTATAAAGGAATTAATCAAAAAGTTATTGGTTTTCCAATATGGGTTGAATATTTCAAAAAATCTGAAAATAATCTTTTTCCCAATTGGAAAAATGAATTTATTAAAAAAAACAATAAACTATATATTGATAATAAGGAATTTATCGATATGTGGCTAAAAAAATATAATAATTTAAAAGAATTAACTCCTACACACAGAAAATTCGAATGGCAAGCCGGAGAAACTATTGATACAATTTATAAAGGAATTATTCAATATCGTCCATCTGGAGTTAGGGTTAAATCTCCTAATGTGTTTCCGGCACTAGTGGCAATGGTGCAAATACCTATTATAGGAAGATATAAAAGACGTCTTACAACTAGAGAATGTGCTAGATTACAAAGTTTTCCAGATGATTTTATTATAGATACAGACAAACACAGTGCATATAAACAATTTGGAAATTCAGCAAATGTAACCATTATAAAAACTATTGCAAAAGAATTATTTCGACAAAAATAATTTGTAATAAGTCAAATAGTGAACTGTCTATGACTTTAGTCATCTAGTAGTTCACTAATTTTTAAGAAAACGAAAATAACCCTTGCATTTCATCTTTGTTTATACTATAATATAAGTGTAAGGAGGTCATATAAAATGACAAAACAAGAATATCAAGAAAGAATTGCGAAGGTAGAAGAAAAGATAGTTAAAATTGAAAAAAGAATTGAAAAATGGTCTAACGGTTTATCAGAAGAAGCTAAAGAGATGGCAAAGAAAAGATGCCGTGGAGAATTGACTTACAAACAATGGTTTGATTGGTTTAATGAAAATGATAGAGATCCTAATGTATGTAATCAAGAATCTTATTATAAAGCACCTAACGCTTCTGAATATTTAGCTGCTTTATTTGATTTAAAAGAAGAACAAGAAAAATTAGAAAAATATAAAAATGCAATTGTAAAATTAGATAATTTTGAAAAAGAAGAAAAGATTCCAGCTTTAGTTGAATTCTTAAATAATTGGAAAAAAGAAACAAAAGAATATATAATTGAATTAGCAAATACGTTGCATGAATTAAAAGTAGCGAACTATGATTTATATTTAAAATTTGGTTATGATTATTCTCAATTAGAAGAATATCAAAACAATATAAGAATAATTAGATCTATGCCAGGTATTGTAAGAGACGTGTATGATAGCCACTCTACAAATCATGTAGATGAAAAAAGATTAGACAAGATTTTAGAAAGAGAAGCAACAGCCAAATATAAAGACTTAGTAAAAAGAATTTCTGATATTGTAGGTAATATAGAAGATGTAAGTAATTTATCTATTGGAAGACAATATGGAGAATTAAATGGGATTGTAAAAGGGGATAAAGGAAAAGCAAAAGTGTTTACAGTAGGCGCTGGAGGAGAAAATACAGATATTATTGTAAACAGTAGACATGGACAAGTTTATCACTATAGAGTTTTAGTGAAACCAGTAAAGGAGTAATATAAAAAATGAATAATATAATCTTCAGTGCTTCATCCACCACAATAGAAGATAAAGATAAATGCAATCATCAAGTAGAAGTAAAATTTGTAAATGGTGAATATGTTTCTTATTGTACTAAATGTGGTAAGATATTAAATAGAAAAAAGACTCTCTAAATTTAACTCTAGAGAGTTTTTATTTTTTTTTATTGTAAACTAGACTATAGATATAATGAACTTTATTACTTTCTATATTTTTATATTCTTTCTAATTAAGATTATGCATTATTTGCTTTCTATAATCGTGATAGTGAAACGAAAATAGTTTTCATGAGTAATTACACCTAATTTTATTTTTCGTTTGTTATACGCGATTTATGAGCGTTTTTTGACTATATATAATTTTATGATCTCTAAAAGTTTAACAAAACAACTAAAAATATAAGAATATTTATTACATTAAAAGCATATTTTAAACACCATTTTAAATATTTATTACTTTTAATTAAAATCTAACTAATTAATTTTTAGTTACAGTTTTTGTCTATATTACAAAAATAATTGTAACTTAGAGAATATTTTTAACCTTTTTATATCTTTTTAATCTTTATTTAAAAAAATTGTAAAATTTTTATCTTATTATATAAGATAACAAAACTTTTTTAAAAAATTTTTGTTAAAACTGTAAAAATGGTTGAAAAAAATTGTATATAAAGATGAACTTTATATAAGTTGAGGGGAGAGTTTTTTATATTTTTGTATATATTTTTTTATCTATCTATATATTATTATCTATTAACATATCTAATAATATATATCTATCTTAAAAAATATATGAGAGAGACGCGCGTGCGCGCGTATACACACGTGTACATGTATATAGAAATATATTTAGTACTAATACTAGACATTTTAATAAAATATCTTTAATTTAAAACTTATATAATACATATATATTTAGATATATGTATTATATAAAACATAAAGAGGTAAAAGTTATATATAATATATATTAGAATATATTATATATAAAAACTATTAGTAAAAACACATTCTTTTAGACATATAGAGAGCCACGGAAAAGTTATATCTTATATATATTAGATATATAAGATATAAACAGTGTTAAGCTCTTGCTAAATTCAATGTAATGTAGAAAAACCAGTGTATTTATTTATGCTGGATTTTTTATCCTTATAATAGAAGAAAGGAGAAAATAGTTAATGAATGTTATAAAACGAGATGGTAAAAGAGTAACTTTTGATGTTTCTAAAATTAGAAATGCAATTAGTGGGGCAAATTCTAGAACTAACGAAATGACTGAAGCTGACATAGAAAGAATTGTCGAAGTTGTAGTTAACAAATGTAATAAACAAGTTAATGAACTTGATGTAGAAGTTATTCAAGATTTAGTAGAAGATTCTTTATTAAAAAGTAAATTTAATAAAACTGCAAAATCTTTTATTTTATATAGAGATGAACGAACTAGAATTAGAGAAGGAAAATCAAAATTAATTAAAGAAGTTGGAGATAAATTATTAGGTTTAAAGATAGACAATCAAAATGCTAATGTTGACGAGATGTCTTTTGGTGGAAGAAAAGGCGAAGCTACTAATGTTCTTGTTAAACAATATGCATTAAATTATGGTATGTCTAAGAAAGCAAAAGAAAATCATTTAAATAATGAAATTTATATTCATGACTTAGACTCATACGCAGTTGGACAACATAATTGTTTAAGTATTCCTTTTGACTATTTATTATCTCACGGGTTTACAACAAGACAAACAGACGTAAGACCAGCAAACAGTATTAACACTGCATGTCAATTAGTAGCAGTTATTTTTCAATTACAATCTTTACAACAATTTGGAGGGGTTAGTGCTACTCATTTAGATTTTACTTTAGCTCCATATGTTAAAAAGTCTTTTAAAAAGCATTTTATAGAAGGGCTTAAGTATGTTGAAAATATTAATCTTGAAGAAGATTATGATGATACTTTAAGTATTATAGATGAAAAATATAAATATTATTCTAAAGCTTATACTTATGCCTATGATATGACAGTTAAAGAGTTAAATCAAGCAGTCGAAGGATTATATCATAATTTAAATACTTTACAATCAAGATCTGGCAACCAACTTCCATTTACTTCAATTAACTATGGCCTTGACACTTCAGTAGAAGGTCGATTAGTAATTAAAGCTTTACTCCAAGGCAGTATTAATGGGACAGGTAAATTTCATAGAACTCCTATTTTTCCATGTGGTATTTTTCAAATAAAAAAAGATGTTAACCTTTACCAAGGAACCCCAAATTATGACTTATACCAACTTGCTTTACAATCTACAGCTAAGCGTTTATACCCTAATTATGCAAACTGTGATTGGTCTAATCAAAAAACTTGGGAAGAACAAGATGTACATGATCGACAAGCTTATATTGATTCACTAAGTTCTGATGAATACACTAAACTATATTCTCAATTAATAAAAGATGATGCCGGCGCAAAACATTTAGGACTTGCAGTACTAAACAACAAAATTAAAGCTATTTCTTTAGCAAATAACCCAAATGTCTTTTTTTCCACAATGGGTTGTCGTACTGCAAACGGAGCAGATTGTTGGTTTATTGAGGAATACGCTTTAAATATTAAGCGAGAAATTAATGGAGAACCATTAGACCCTTTAATTATTTCAGAAGCTCAAAAAGACGGCCGTGGGAATATTTGTCCCGTAACTATTATTCTTCCAACCTTAGCTATGGAAGCAAATAGAAATAAAGATACTTTTATGAAATTATTAGATAAAAAAATTCATGAAGCAAAAGATATGCTTTTAGAACGTTTTAACTATATTTGTAGTCAATCTCCAGACTCTGCAAAATTTATGTATGAAAATAATGCAATTATGGGCTTTCATATTGATCAAGGAATTGTTTCGGCTCTGAGACATGGGACGATAGTAATTGGTCAATTAGGTGTCGCTGAGACTCTTCAATTACTTGTAGGTAAAGACCAAACTTCAGAAGAAGGTTTACAATTAGCAAAAGAAATAGAACAACTTTATAATAAGCGCTGTGCAGAATTTAAAAAACAATATAAATTAAACTTTGGAGTTTATTACACTCCCGCAGAATCATTATGTTACACAGCAATGACTAAATTTAAAAAGAAATACGGGGTTATTCCAAATGTTTCTGATCATGAGTATTTTACTAATAGTATGCATGTTCCAGTATATGATCATTTAAATGCTTTTGAAAAAATAGATATTGAGGCACAACTTACTGGTTATTCTAATGCCGGTTGTATTACTTATGTAGAGCTAGCTTCATCAGCAAGAAATAATACTAAAGCTTTAGAAAAAATTGTTACCTACGCCATGGAACATGATATCCCATATTTTGCTCTTAATAGTGATAATAATTTATGTGAAAACTGTGGATATCAAGGAACAGACCTCGAAGACACCTGTCCAGTATGTGGTTCTAAAAATATTCAACAATTAAAGAGAGTAACGGGATACTTATCTTGTGATTGGCATAATTTTAATTATGGTAAACAAAAAGAATCTAAAGACAGAGTAAAGCATACAGATATTAATGTAGAGGACAATTAATATGTTTGGTTATATTTATAAAACAACAAACTTAATTAATAACAAAATTTATATTGGAAAACATATTTGGCATAAAGCTGAAATAGATAAATCTTATTTAGGGTCAGGCGTATATTTAAAAAAAGCTATTGATAAATATGGTAAAAGTGCATTTATATGTGAAATATTAGATTATGCTGAAACATTAGAAGAACTAAATAAAAAAGAAATAGAATATATTTTAAAATTTAATAGTATGGATCCATCTGTTGGGTATAATTTAACAAGAAGCGGCGATGGTACATATTTACCAGGGCGTTGTCTTGGGCATCCAAGCGATCCTGAAGTTAGAAAAAAAATTAGTAATACATTAAAAAAACTTTGGAATGACCCTAATTCTATATTTAATTCTTTAGATTATAGAAATAATTTATCTGAAGCATGTAAAAAATCTCATTTTAATAATAAGAGAAAAAATGCATATATAAAAATAAGTAAATCAAAACTTGGACACGAAGTTTCTCAAGAAACAAAAAATAAAATAAGTGAAACTTTAAAAAAAGATACCCCTGGGCATAGAAAAGCAAAACAACAAAATCAAGAAAAACATTTAGGGAAAATCTGGATAAATAATTCAAAAGAACAATTACTTATTAAAAAAGATTTAGCACAAAAGTATTTAGATGCAGGTTGGGTAAGAGGAAGGCTTCCTTATTCTGAAGAAACATTAAAACACATGGCAGAAGCTAATAAGTTAGCTGGTGAAAAAAGACGCAAAAATATAGAGGACTAATATATGAATTATTTAGGAATATTAGATTGTGATATTGCTGATGGAGAAGGAGTACGAGTTGGCTTGTTTTTAGCTGGTTGCTCTCATCATTGCAAAGGCTGTCATAATCCAGAATCTTGGAATGAAACTGCTGGTAAACCATTTACAGAAAAAACTAAAGATATATTATTTAATTTACTCAAGCATGATTATATAGATGGTTTAACTTTATCTGGGGGGGACCCTCTATATTTAAATAACCAAGCTGGGGTCACTAAATTATTAAAAGAGTTTAAAGAACAGTTTCCAAATAAAACTGTTTGGTTATATACTGGATATTTATATGAACAAATTAAAGATCTACCATTAATGAAATATGTAGACGTACTAGTAGATGGTGAATTTATTTTAGAACAACGTGATACAACACTAGCTTTTAGGGGGTCACCAAATCAAAAAATTATCTATTTAAAGAAAAATTAATTTATAACCTCTAAAAAGATATCCTGTGACTTTAGTCATCTAGTAGTTCACTTAGACATGAAAAAGGAGGAGAAAATTATGAAATATGAAGAAGGTGTTCTTGCAAAATTAAAATCAACGTATGATAACGGGTTTTTAACTTGCTGCATAGAAATTGATGAGTTAGTTAATACTTTTAAAGAAAGACAGGACGAATTTGATAATGGTGGAATATTTGTTGAAATCTATGACAATGAAACTATAATGGATACTGATGTCAATATGCCAAAAATAGCGGCTTGCATAAGAAACTATGTTATTGAAGGGGATATAAATAAAGATTTAGCTGTTTATTTAATACTTGAAGTAGATATTTTAGATACTCCTATGGGAAGAAAATTAGTTAATAATAATTCATCGCATAGTATTGAAGCTTATTTATTATTTGATAGAATATATAAGAAATTTCTTATAATTGATTCAGGTCTATCTACTTTCACAGCAGAAAATAAACTTATCAGCAATCCATTTTTCATTGTTGGTCTTTTAACCAATCAAAAAGAGGTATCAGATAAGATATCAGAAGAAGATATTGGTTAAATTTACATTTAGAAACAAGCCTTTAGGAAATTTGAAAAGATATATAGTAGAGGAGAGGGTGGAATGAAAAGTAGAACAAAAAAAGGACAAGGATTAACTCATCTATATTTAGCTTTAGAGGATACAACCATTTGTGTTTTAGGTTCTAATCTTACAGGCGATTTTGAATACTACAAGGGTTATATGAATAAGAGAGGTGTAGAGGTAGTAGAAAAGAAGATTAAGAAAATAGAAAAAGTAAAAAAGAAAGATACTAGAACTAAAAGAGAGGATTTATATATTATACATTTAGAAAAATTCCATAAACCTATAAAACTTTTAAGACATCAATTTTTTGACGCTCTTTTTGAAAAATAATTCTTGCAATTTATTTGCGTTTCATATATAATATAGATACGAAAGGGTAAGGTGGCTAAAAAGAGTAGCTTACAAAAAGAAATTAGATAAAATTAACAAAAAAGACTGTTGCATTTTAGAAATTAATGAATTGGGGGGTTAGATAATATGAAACTTGAAGAAGCGTTAAAATGGTTAGATAAAGGAAAAAAAATTAGTGAGAACTCTTATAATGTTACTACTTATTTAGTCAAAGAATATGATGGGCAAATTCATGAATATAACTTTGGAGGAAGTCTTGAGACATTTTCACCTCTGTTATCGGAAGTTAAAAAAGAAAGTGATAAATGGTACGTAGTAAGTGAGGATTTTATTAAAAGATTTAGAAAAGCCTCAGATTATTTAAAACATCATGGCTGGCATCATAACACCGATACAGTATTACTTAAAAGCTATAAATTGGGTTTTATAGAAAACTATATTGATGCAAGAATAGATTTAAAGGATTTAAGTTGTTCCTTATCACTTATAGACATAAACGGATATACTCCTTGGTTCTGTATATTCCCTGTTGACAAAATAGAAGATGAAGATAGTATATATGATGTAAAGTTAGCTTTTAATGAAACAAAAAAAGATTTTGAATTTGTAAAAAATTTATTATATACTGATCATGTTTTAGGAATTATAAAATATGATGAAGAATATGCATATGAAGAATACAAAAACATACTAAATTCATCTAAAATGTAGAAATTATTTAAATTAAATGCTAAAATCAGTGAAAAACATTGTATATAATAATGAAGGATGTGAATGTAAATTGAGAAATGTAAAATGTGTTCGATATAGAGATAGAGAAACAGGAGAGTATGAACCTGTAGATAATCTATTAAAAAGATTTAAAAAGATGGTAGATAAAGCTGAAGTTTTAAAAGATTATAGAAAGCACGAATTCTTCATCAAGAAATCTTTAAAAAGAAAACAAAAGATGGAAGAACACAGAAAGATGATGAAAACAAAAGCTAGCAAACAAGCTAGAACAAAAGAAAAACAAAGAGAAAAAAGAAAGAAACAAACAGTTGAGGAATAACAATGTTTGTAAAGACTAGAGATATTTGAAATCTTAATGTAAGTAATAAAAAGCTATTAGCACGCTAGTGTATGACATAGATTGTAATATGTGCTAGCCTACGTCCTAATGAATTGAAATAATTTGGGATACTGAATTAGAGTAAAAACACCTATACAGGTAAAGTGAAAAGAAAGTAACTTAAAGGATGAAAGGGCAATTAGCTATCGGGGATAAAAGGTATCTGGAGAATGTGGGCTGAGAAGAGGCTCTGTAGCGATACATCCCACCTAAAGTTGGGGAGAGTGATGTCTCCTTACCCTACAACTAGGTAGAATCAAAATAAGGCTTGCGAGTTGACGTCTAGTAATAGACTATAACACATCAGTACAGAGTACAAGTAGCGGTATCTCGCGTGTATCATTATGTAATGATAGAATATTAATAAGGGATATATTAATTACTGAAACTCCGTGAAAGTTTAGAAGCACAAAACCTTCTACTAGGAACGGGTATTATACCCCATTGATGTTCCATAATCTGATCAATTAACGGACAGGCATCAGTGCTAGGTGACTGAATATTATCCGAGGATAGTAATAATTGTATGATGAATAAAAGTCGGCTAATGCTTTTTATTACTCACACTAGGGTTTCAAATAGCGAACTCTAGATGACAATATAGGTGTATTATACACCAGATATTCCATTAAACGGTAGTGAGGCACAGTCGTAACTCCTTTCAAAAAAGCATTATTATGAATTATTGATTTATTTAGGCAATTTTTCCTGTTGTCGTTTTGTTTCTCCTCACTACCACCTCCTTTCCAAGCACCCTACGTCAATAGGGTGTTTTTTTTTATTTTATTTAAATAACACTTGCAATTTACGTTTAGTTCCTTTATAATATAGATAGGGATAAAGGAGTGAAGTATTGTGAATAACTTATTTAGCGATTTTAAAAAGGGGTTAGTAGAAGTGCAAATTAACAACATTGAGGAATATGACGCTTTTATGAATGAAATAAGAAAAAGAGATGTTCTTATGTTTTGTGGTTGGGATAACCTACCATGGGAACTCTATGCTTCAGGTACTATTTATATTAAAGTTAATAGCGATGGCGATTTAGTATATAGAGCCGATACAGTAAAAATCATCAGCTTTAAGGAGTTTATGAATAGCCATGAAAAATAAAATTGAAGTGTGTATAGAAGATATCATTAAGGATATAGACGAATTAATGAAAGATAGTGATAGTGAACTGTATCAGGACTTAGTAGAATTGAAAGATATCTTTAAAGATTTAAAAGAAGAGCCATTAGAAAATTTTGAAAAGTTAAAGGAGGAATAAAATGACAATAAGAGATGCAAAGTTAAAAATTTTAAAAGTAGTGAAAGAGATTGATAATTATCTTCATGAAGTAAGTGTAAGTTATGATAATTATGATGAAAAGGAAAAAGAAGATGTAGGACATACTTGGGCTCGACTACTTTATATTTCTAGTGCTTTAAAAGAATTAGCACAAATGGAAGATGATTAACATGAAAAAAGATGAAATAATAAAAGCACCCATTGAAGAAGTGGCTAATACGTGGGGAGAATTATATAACGAGGTGCAAATACTATCCATGTATATCGATGCTTATTATAACGAGCCATGTGGAGATATTTTTGATACTAGGGATATAAAAGATTTTAACAAACTTATAAAAAAGGCTGAAAAAGAGATGAGATTAATTGAACAGCTTAGACCAGAGATTATTGAGTATTTATTTGGAGGTGTGGAAGAATGAAAGCAAAACTAATACTAAATAACAAAGAATATGAAGTAGAAGTAAGTGAAGAACAAATTAAAGAAATCAAAAAGCCAAAATATAAAAGATGGCGTGCGGAAGAAGGGGAAGAATATTATTTTTTATCTGATTTGGGAGAAATTCTTTCAGCTATTGATTGTAGAGATAAAAGTGATAATTTTTTATATAATACAGACAATTATTTCAAAACAGTAGAGGAGGCAGAATTTCGCACACGCAAGCTATTAGCTATTCAGGAATACGAAGATTTTCTTGCTAATGATTTGGTAACGGATGAAGATTGGAAAAACCCAAATATTTTGAAATACAAGGCATATTTTGATTTTGATCCTTTAAGGGGATTGGGCATAAGAACTTCTGCAGATTGTCTAATGAAATATCAAGGAGCAATCTACTCTAAATCTAAAGAAAAAATAGAAAAATTTATCAAAGAATTTGGGGAAGATAACTTTAAAAAATACATCTTGGAGGTAAAGGAATAATATGAACATAAAAGTAATTATTGATAATAAAGAATATGAAGTAGAAGTAAGTGAAAATCAATTAAATGAACTTAAAAAGGATATTGTATATAGAAAGCATGAAGATGCATATTGGTATTTAACTGACACAGGGCGTGTTGCTTTGGGTATGGACGTTCAGGATGAGGCGGATATTTTCAGATACAGTATCGGCAACTATGCTAGCACAAAAGAGGAAATAGACAAACTTAACTGTAAGTTATTATATAAGCAACAATATAAGGATTGTATTGGTATTTATACCCCTACGGTAGAGGATTGGAAAAGGGGGTATCTTAATAAATATTATGCATACTATAATTTCAATTCTGAGGAAATTGACGTTTTTTCTGACTGCGGTGTCAAAAGGGAAGGAACCATCTATTCCACATCAAAACAGAGAATACTAGACTTTATTGAAAAAATTGGTGAAGATAATTTTAAGAAATATATTTTAGAGGTAGAAGATTAAGTATGTTTAACACATCAACTATGGGTAGAGTAGATAGTATATTCTGTTATGGGTTAACAAATTCTTATTTTTATAAAACTATTTATAGAGCAGGGTTTGTTTACACGTATTTAACCACATATGCAGATATGAATTTAGGATTACCAACCGTTGAAGACATACCCTCTACGGAGGATAAAAGATGAATATTAAGGATTTAGAATTAGGAAATTTAGGTTTAATCCAGTCAATAGAAAATTATACACAAAATGATATTAAATATTTTATTATGTATATTATAAAAATTACTTAAATTACGCAAAAACCGTTGACATTTGTTCGTAATTTAATTAAAATAAGTATAACAAGATAAGGAAGGATAGTAATGGAAGATTTTGAATTAACATTATTGGATAGGTTAGAAAAAGACTTAAAAAAGAGGAGTGTAAGCAAAAATGGAAGAAAAAATAGATATTAAATATGAATTAAACAAAATATACAACGTTGATTGTTATGAAGCAATAAAAAATATTCCAGATAAAAGTATTGATTGTATTTATACAGATCCCCCGTATGATTTTAAGGGTAGTGTGCATCATAACTCTGGTTTTTTAAAAAATAGAGTTAATATACCAGGTAAGGAGATAGTCCAACTAAATATTAATAAGAACTATAATTTATCTATATTAGATGAGTTTGTTAGAGTTATGAAAAACATTAATATCTTTCTGTGGTGCAATAAACATCAAATTAAAGATTATTTAGAATATTTTTCACAATTTAAAGATGTTACATTCGAAATTTTAATGTGGCATAAAACCAATCCAATCCCTATGACAAGTAATATGTGGCTACCAGATACAGAATATTGTCTTTATTTCCGTGATTCAAATGTAAAGTTAAATGCTGGATATGATTTAAAATCAAAGTATTATATTTCTCCTATTAACAAAGAAGATAAAGACTTATATTTGCATCCCACAATTAAACCATTTGAATTAGTTAAAAGACATATTCTTCACGCAACACAAGTAGGGGAGGTAATTCTAGATCCTTTTATGGGAAGTGGCACAACAGCAGTAGCAGCTAAAGAATTAAATAGAAATTTTATAGGTTTTGAAATAAATAAAAAATATTATGACATTGCATGTGATCGTTTGAATGGTATTAATGCAAATGGACAAACAAGCATATTTACTGATTTTGATAATTTATGAGGAGGATAAAAGATGAATATTAAAGAGTTGGAGTTTGGAAATGTAGTTAAGCTTAGAAATGGGACACTTTGTTTAATTCATCCTGTTAGAGGATCAAATCATAGAAACTTATTTTGGTATTTAAACCTCATGCCAAGAGATACTGTTTTTTTAAGAGACATTGAAACTGGGGGATTTATTTGTGATTTTACTCACTATGATAATGATTTAAATATTGATAATGAGTTTTGTCGTATGAAGTATGAAATTCTAGAAGTATATAAAGATTACACTCTACAAGAACTACTATGGAAAAGAGGGGAAGATGAAGAAGAAGATGAATAAATACTTAGAAGCAATTGATAGATTAGAAAATGAGTATGACGCATATTATGTCGAAAATAGATACGGCACTAATACACATGAAAAGGAATTTGATTTATTGAAAGAATTGCATGGAGATAAAGTCAAAAATGCATTAGCTTGGATTAGAAATTGTTATGACTGTTATTACAAAGATGAGAACGATGAAACTAGCCCATTTGAGTATCTAAGGCAGTGTGCAAAGGGGGTAGAAAGATGAATAAAAAAAGTGAAAAAGATATATTGATAGAACGTTTATTGCTAACATTTGAGAGATATTGTTGTTTGGCAAGAGAATTTGGAATCAAACCCACAAAAATTATTTTTAATAACTCAGAATATATAGTTTTAAGTACTGATTATTTAATCCTTTGCAAAATAATTGATTGCATTAAAGAAGCAAGTTTTATTGAAAGCAAAGACGCAGAATTTTTACAAGCTTAATTAAAAACAACTAATAAAAAATTATAAAAGATAAAAGGAGAGAAAAATAAAAAAATGAAAACAGAAGTAATTAAAGATAGAATGTCAGGAAGAATTTTAGGTTATATTGATAGATATGATAATGGAGATGCAGTTGCGCGTCTTCATCATAATGGATGTATTGTGGGAAGATATATGGCTTCTACTAATCAAACATGGAACTATATTCCAAGTACCATCGAAGCAGATGGAGATGTGTTAGCTTCTTTAATTAGAGAAAATGCAGATTATTAAGAAGTAGGGGTTTAAAACAATGGGTACAACTAAAACAGTAATTAGATATAATTATGGTAGTGGAGATTTTTATTTAACCCTTCCTTATCCATTAAAAGATGAAAACGGAATAGAATATTATACAGCATCAACTAGAATTGAAGATGCCTTTGATTTTAGTAATTACAAGGCTGATAATATTTTAGATGAAATGGATGGTACTTTAGTAACCATTTTAAATAGTGGAAAAGAGGTGTAGTATGAAATTATTATTGTATTGCACAAAAGGAAAACCTTATTTGCATAAAGCAGGTTTAGAAAGATGGTGTTGGAACGAGGGAGCTTATGAACTATTTAATTGTATAGGAGAATTTTTCACATTTGATAAATTACATAGATACAAAGATGGAAATAATGATGTTCAAATATCTCAACAATTAAATGGAAAAATTGTTGCTCAATGTGAGTGTAATAGGATAGATGGAGTTTGTTGTAGTCCATCTTTAGAAAATTTTGGGGAGTTTTTGTGGGAATATTGCTTATTCGCATGGCAATTATATGATTATTTAGATGGAAAACTTGGCTATAATATTCATCTATCTAATGTGGAAATATTCGATGTTCCAAAGGATTTAAGTGATTTTGGGGTTAAAACCGCACCGCAAAACATGAGGAAATGCTTTGATGATAAAGGAAATGAATATATCTTAATTTCTATTCGCCCAGAGCATTTAAAAAATATTTTGAATGGCAAAAAGACAATCGAAGTTAGAAAGAAAATATTAAAATGCATGGGAGGATTAGGGAAATGAAAAGAAATAATTATCCAACCGTTAATTATATAGGGAATAAAGAAAAAGTTACTGATTGGATTATTGATTCACTTCCTATTTCAGAAGGTGTTGTTCTAGATCTTTTTTGTGGCGGGTGCTCAGTTTCTTATTCATTAAAAGAAAAAGGATTTACTGTTATTGCTAACGACGCTTTATATTCAAATTATGTGCTAGCAAAAGCAATTATAGAAAACTCACATGATGTTATTCAGATATCAGATTACGAAAATATTAAAATTAAAGATAGTGATATTGAGAAGAAATATGAATTAATTAAAGATATTTTTGGAAATAAAATATATTTCGATTATGAAGTTCGAGAATTAGCTTATTTATCATTGGTTGCAAAAAAACTAAATGATTATAAAAATTATATGTTTCTAGCTCTATTACGTAGGGCAATGATTAGAAAAATTCCTTACTCTAGGATGAATGTTAAGTGGGAAGAAATACAAAAATTGAGGGATGAAGTGTATAGCTATGCAAAGTATGGTAGATATAGACATTATCATAACATTCCTTTTTTAGAACATATAGAAAAAAACATGGATGAATATAATTCTTCTGTTTTCGATAATGGGCATTCATGCATCGCTTTCAATCTTGATGGGTTAGATTGTATTAATAAAATTTCTAATAAAATTGATTTGATTTATATGGACCCTCCTTACCCATCTACGATGAATAAATATGAGGATTTTTATGGTGCATATGATAAATTAATTGATAAAAAAACAAAAATCAAGACTGATTTAACCAATAAATTAACATTTCTTGATAATTTCAAAAAAATTGTTAAAGCATGCATTGGAAAAACAACATATATTGCAATTAGTCTAAATAATAAGTGTTATCCTGGGATGGAGCAACTTATTGATTATATAAATCCATATATATTAAATTATGAAATAAAGACTCGAGAACACGTTTATAAAGTTACAAACAAAGAAAACAAACATTCAAATTATGAGATTTTACTAATTTGTAAAATGAAGGAGGAATTAATGAAATGATTAAGTTAACAGAAGATGAAAAAGTTATTTTAAGAAATATTGATAAAAAATATAAATGGATCGCAAGGGATGGAGATGGAAAGCTTTGTGTTTTCGTTGATAAGCCTTTAAAGTTTCCATATATGTGGAATAATAAAAGAAATACGGGTTGGGATTTTTTAAATGTTTTTGCACATTTATTCCAATTTATTAAGTGGGAAGATGAAGAACCTTATCTTATTGAAGATTTATTGAAAATGTAAAACACAAAAATAAACTGCTTCTTGCAATTCATCTTTATTTATATTATAACCTCTAAAAAGATGCCCTGTGACTTTAGTCATAGGTAACAGCAATTGCATATAGTTTAAAAATTTAAACATTTTATTATGCTAAATTCAGTGATAATAAAAAATAAGGAGATAATAAAATGTACGAACTTGATAAAGGAACAAATGGTGTATTCTCATTAAATTATCATTTTATTACTTGTGTAAAATATAGAAGAAAAGTATTTACAAATGATAAAATAATAAGTAGATTAAAAGAAATAGTTGAAGATGTGTCAAAAGAATATGGTGTTAAAATTATTGAACAAGAATGTGGGGAAGACCATTTTCATTTATTATTTAGATGTAAACCAACATTAGTGTTTAAGGATTATATTCAGGCATTAAAGGGGAGAACTGCTAGAATATTGAGAAAAGAATTTCCTGATTTGTTAAAAGATAAATTATGGGGTAAACATTTCTGGTCTCCAAGTTATTTCTTAATGACTACCGGTAATGTGACTTTAGATATTTTAATGAAGTATGTGGAATCCCAAAGAGAGAAACAAATAGATGAAGAAAAAGAATAAAGCGTTCAAGTTTAGAGTATATCCAGATGTAGAACAAAAGAATTATTTTGCTAATGCTTTTGGATGTTGTAGATTTATCTATAATAAAATGCTTGGAGATAAAATAGAAGCATACAAGAGTAATAAGCAAGTAATTTATCCAACCCCAGCTCAATATAAAGATGAATTTCCGTTTTTGAAAGATGTTGATTCCTACGCTTTGTGTAATGAACAATTATCTTTAAATAAAGCTTTTAAATCTTTCTTTGAAAATCAAAATAATTTTCCAAAATTCAAAAGTAAAAAGAAAGATAAGAATTCTTATACTACAAATAATGTAAATGGGAATATTCACATTGACAATCAGAAATATATTTCTTTTTGCAAAGTTAAGAGTTTAAGAATTAAATACCATAGACAAATCCCAAGCGATTACAAAATAAAATCATTAACCATTTATAAAACGCCAACTAACAAGTATTATTGTTCTATTTTATGCGAATATATAGATAATGAAATACTAGAAATTAATAAATCTAGAGCAATAGGTTTGGATTATTCATCTCCTCATTTTTATATAGATAGTAATGGCAATCGGGGTAGTTATCCTAAGTTTTTTTATCAATATTCAGAAAGGTTAGCTAAAGAACAAAGAAAATTATCCCGTATGATAAAAACAAGTAATAATTATCAAAAACAGAAAGTTAAAGTAGCACTATGTTATGAGAAGATAACCAATTCTCGACATGATTACTTAAATAAACTTTCTAAGAAATTAGCAGATAATTATGATATTGTTTGTATAGAAGACTTATCTATTGAAGGAATTTCAAGGGGCTTAAAATTAGCAAAAGCAACGCTAGATAATAGCTGGGGGTATTTTGTTAATAAGCTTCAAGAAAAATGTAAAAAGGTTCAAAAGATAGATAGATTTTTCCCTTCTTCTAAAACATGTAATTATTGTGGCTGTGTTAATGAGAATTTAACATTGAAAGACAGACAATGGGAATGTCCTCATTGTCATAAAATTATTGATAGAGATTTAAACGCTGCAAAAAACGTTTTAGAAAAAGGCTTGACAATGATTAGATAATATTGTATATTATTAACGAAGCCGCAGGAACTGCGGGGATAGCCTGTTGATACTGTTATCACTAGATAACTTGAGCAGGAAGCTGATGACTTTAGTCATCTAGTAGTTCACTATATATAGATAAGGAAAGAGGTATATTATGTTTGTAATCTACAATGACGGAGGAAGAAGTAAATACTTTAAAGCAAAGAATGTAAGAGACTGTGCGGTGAGAGCAATAGCAATAGCTACAGGTAAAGATTACATGGAAGTGTATAAAGCACTCAAAGAAATGAATAAAGGAGAAAGTTGTAGAAACGGTACTCCTAAAAAAGTATCTAGAAAACTTTTAGAACAATGGGGATGGAAATGGGTTGCTTGTACAGGTATTAGAAAAGGTTGTACAATGCATATGATAAAAGATGAACTACCTAAAGGTACTATAATTGTTCAATTATCAAAACATCTCGCGTGTGTAAAAGAGGGTGTATTATATGATACCTTTGACTCTTCTGTAAATAGTTATGGGAGTCCGCGTCAGGTTTATGGATACTATACAAGGAGTTAATGAATGATAAAAAATCTTAAAAAAATTCTAAAATATAAAGCAGAAGATATTTTATCTTTTGAAATGTTCATCACACAATATGAATACTACATAGAAGTAAGAATAGATGATAATGATTGTTATTGCTTTAAGAATATAGAATTCATTGAAGATGAAAATAATATTAAGTATATACATTTATATAGTGATATTCAAGGTGAATGGGATATTAATTTAGAGACAGGAGATATTTCAAGAGTAGTATTTGGAGTATTTAGTAATTTAACTACAACTGATATAAAAAACATAAAGAGGAAAAGAAAGAAGAGATAAGAAGGTGATTTAAAAAATGAACATTGAAGAGAGAAATAAGATAGTATTAGATAATCTCAATCTAGTTCATTTTTGTTTAAAAAAACTAAATATACCTTTATATTCTTGTGAGTATGATGACGCTTATCAAGAAGGGTGTATAGGTTTAATTAGAGCGGTAGAGTTATATGATGAAACTATTGGAACCGCTTTTTCATCATATGCCTTCTTAGCAATTTGTAATAAAGTTAAATGTTATTGGAGAAATAAAAGAAAGGAAATAGCGCCTTCAATTAACGATGAGGATACGATTAAAGAAGGATGGGAAAGATATATTCGATATCATTCTTTAGATAAAATAGAAGATCAGGTAATTAAAGAATATGAGATAAAAGAGATGAGAGAAAAATTTCAATCTTTTAACTCGAAATATAAACCATTTCTATTAGATTACTATTACAATGATTTATCAGGGTTGGAAATATCAAAGAAATATGGCTTTAGTAATATGAAATCAGCCTACGAGTCATTAAAGAACGCGTTAAATGAGTTTAAATATTACTATAAAACAGGTAGATATAAAACTAAGCGCGATGGTAAGCAGGAAGGAAAATATTGGAAAATATATGTCAACTACCTAACGACTAAAGTCGTAGGCTTGCAAAAGCCTTAGTTGTCTACTCTAAGTCTTGAAACAAAGACTACGTTATTTTAGTGATGACACCATGGGACGATTCCCTAATCCCATGCAACTGTCGAGGCTCTGTAAACAGCTCTGATAGGTAGGAGCAGTCAACCTCATTAACAAGCTATTATAACATTGAGGAAGGGAAATCAACTCTTTAAATAAAGGAGAACGAAACATGCGTGTATTCGTAAAAAATATGAGAGGAGAACCTCTCATGCCTTGCAAACCACAAAAAGCAAGGAAATTATTAAAAGCTAAAAAAGCTAAAATCATTAGCTACAAACCATTCACAATCCAATTAACTATTGCTACTGGTGAAACAAAACAAGATGTTGACATTGGTGTAGACACTGGTTCATCACACATAGGAATCTGTGTTAGGAGTAAAGACAAGGTTCTTGCAAAGGGTGAAATTATTCTTAGAAATGATGTAAAATCATTATTAGAGACAAGAAGAATTTTAAGAAGAAACAGAAGAAGCAGGAAAACAAGATACAGAAAGGTAAGGTTTCTTAACCGAAAGAAGCCAGACGGATGGCTACCACCCTCCATTCAATCTAAAATAAATAATGAATTTATGTGGATTGATAGATTTTGCTCTCTTGTTTCTAATCCAAAACTTCATATTGAGGTTGGTAAATTTGATATTGCAAAGATGATAACTCCTGATATTGAAGGAAAAGAATATCAGGAAGGTCAGACAAAAGGTTATTATGATGTAAGATACTTTGTTTTTGCAAGAGATAATTATACCTGCCAAGTATGCGGAAAGTCAAAAGGAAAGATTCTTCAAACCCATCATATTGTATATAGGTCTAATGGTGGTACTAACAGAGCAGATAATCTGATTACTGTTTGTACAGATTGTCATACACATGAAAATCACCAACCTGGTGGAATTTTGTACAAATGGCAAGAAAAGCATAAGAAAGTAAGACAGTATAAAGAACCTGTGTTCATGAATATCACCAGAAGAAGGATATTTAAAAAATATCCTGATGCCGAAATCTCATATGGTTCTGAAACTGTTATAAAGAGAAAGAATCTCGGGTTAGAAAAAACCCACTACAATGATGCCATAGCTATTTCTGGAATGGCAAAGATAAAAGAGAATGAGGATTCCTACTTCATAATAGCGCAAGCAAGAAAAAAGAAACGCTCTTTGCATGAAGCTACCCCAAGAAAAGGGAGAAGCCACAAAAATACAGAATCAAAGAGAAATTGTAAAAACACAAAAGTCTATAAAGGATTTTTCTTAAATGATGAGATAGTTTTTGATAATAAAGTTGGATGGATTAGTGGTTTTTGCAATGGTAGTTGTTATGTACAAGACATATTTGGAAACTATATAACTATGCACAGTAAAAATTACAAACAACTCACAATTTCAAGATGTAAATTAATAAATAAAAATAATAATTGGAGATTTGCACCCTCTGTATCCCTAACTGAAGTAAGGGGATACAGAGAGTGACTTTGGTTAAAGCAAAACAAAGAAGCATCGGATAAAGGGGGAAGTGTACTTAATGAAAATGCTAAATATACGTAAAATAGAAAAGAAGTTTGCAAATATTTTAAAAAGAAAAGGGCATCAAGGGGAAGTATATGCAGTAGTTGAAAAATTGGTATACTCACTAGATTGGGAAGATTCTAAAGATTATTGGGTAGAAATTTATGGAAGATGTGGAAATGTTGATGAAAGTAATCAACGTATAAACGAAGGCCAATTTGAACTCTATTTAGATAGTTATTCTTTGAAGACTATTTATATTACATCCTATTTTAACGCGATAGTTGATACTATAGAGTTTAAAACATTTAAGTTACCTTGATAAGTATAAACCAGAAGGAGGAATAAGATGAAATATTATATTGTATCTGATATTCATGGTTATTGTGATTATTTAATTAGAGATTTATTAAAAGAGGGATATGAAAGAGAAAATCAAAATCATACCCTAATCGTTTTAGGAGATATATTAGACAGAGGTACACAACCTAAAGAAACGTTAGATTTCTTAATGGCTGTTCCTAAAGACAATTTAATTATGGTTAAAGGTAATCATGAATATCTTTTAGAAAATCTTTTAAAAAAGAAAGAAATTAACAGGGTAGATATTATAAATGGAACTGCCTCTACTTTATTTAATCTATTAGATTATAACTATATAGAAGGCAACCCTTTTAAATGTAGAAAATTTAGAAAGAGTGTAAAATCCAATGTATACCTCAAATGGTTGAAGAATTATAAATTTAAAAACTTTTATAAATTAGGGAATTACATCTTTGTGCATTCTTTTATCCCTCTATATAATAAGACACCTTTTACAATGTATCACTTATATGGTGAATATAAGAGAAACCTTGAGTATATCCCAAACTGGGATACAGTAAAATTAGATAAACAAACATGGGAAGAATCTACATGGGGATGCCCGTATATGTTATTCAAAGATGGATTCTTTAAAGAAGAAAGTAAAAAAGGAAATGTGTTAGTATGTGGGCATTGGAGAACATCAGATTTCTTTAGAGCATATAAAAAAGAGATTAGTAATGATATCTTTTATTCTCCGCATCTTATTGCAATAGACGGAAATACTCCTATATCAGAAAAAGTAAATGTTTTAGTATTAGAAGAAAAAGATGGTAAAGTAGTAGTTGTTAAAAAATAATAAAGGCTAAATTCAGTGATGTAATAGAGAGAAAGAAAGAGGTAAAAATAACTATGGCAAATTTCACAAAAATAATTAAAGATTGGCTTATTGATGAATTAGAAGAATACAAAGGCGTAAACCCGGAAGTATATCCAGAAGACTTAGCCTACATTTTAACAGATTACATTAATACAAACGGAAGCGTCCATTATTCAGCATGGAAAGCATCCCAATTTATAAAAGATAATTTTTATACTTTTGGTGAACTGATAGAATATGTAAAAGATAATTATGGCATGGATCTAAATCCAATGTTAGAACCAGAAAAAGCAGAAGTAATAGCTTATATTGAAGGGGTTAGGTGGTTATTAGATAACGTTAAAGCGATAGAAAAAGCAGTGGAAGAAAGTGAAACTGAACAAATTGTTTTAACTGATGAACTTATTGATGAAATTATAAAAGACTTAGAAGCTAGTGATTATGATATCACATTTTAGTTAATAAGGAGATATTTTTCATGGACAAAAAAGAATTTGATGAATTAGAATTTGAAGAAAAAATTGAATTTTTAATTGATAATGGAGCAGATATTCAATCTTATGATACATTGAGAGATTATGCTAAAGAATTAATCGATGAAGATGAGTTATTCGTAGCTATTCATATTTTAGAGGGGCTTAATGATGACCCTGCAGATTACTATGATTATGATTTATCAATGGGCACTTTAGACCAAGTTGCATCAATAGAAGATGACGATGATTTAGAATATATATATAACCAATTATTTTAATTTAATTTTTAAAAGATAGAGTTTATATAAGATATTATAAAACCTATCTTTTTTGTTTGTTTTAAGTGCTAAATTCAGTGATTTAATGGATTTATATTTTTAAGTAAATTCGGGAGGAAAATATGAAAATTTTTAAAAAAAGAAAATTATCAGAAGAAATTGAAAAGTATGATAATTATCGTCTAGCTGAAGTATTAGAATTAAAAGACGATATTCAACCAGTGGCTGATGTTGCTCAAGCCGATGCTTTTAAAAGTATTAAAAAATTAGATAAAAGAGCAAAAGAAGCATTTAAAGAAGTAGAAAAGAATGCAGAACCAATGGTTAAATCTACTCATAACAGAACTCTAGGAATTGTAGATAAAACAGATGCAATGAAGAAAATGGGGTTAGTAGAAAGTTTTAATAAAAAATTCCCGTCTGTTGATTACTCCATTTCTCATAAAAATAAAGATAGATTTTTAAAAGTATACACAGAAAGTCTTAATCAAGCAAAAAGTATTTCTACATGGGCTAGTGGCAATAAAATCCCTTGCTATATCAAAAAGAGTAAAGGGGTATATAGTTGTGTTTTAAAAGAAGAATGGGTAGATGAAGATGCTTGTCACGCAGGTATCGCTCAAGATTTAAATTATCTAATTAAAGATGAATTAGAAGCAGTAGAAGGTTATAATAGTGTATTAGCTACATGGAAAGACGCAGACAAGTTCCCTGAAGTTATCGCTGTATTAAAAGATATTGTAGATGAAGAAATGTTACATATCGGGCAATTACAAAGAGCTTTAGAATTAGTATCTCCTAACGCTAAAAACATTCAAGCAGGGGCAAAAGAAGCAGAAGAGCAAATTGTTGATGAAGCAGAAAAACAAAAAGAAAAAGAAATAGAAAAAGCGGAAGAAAAATTTAGAGATAAAATTGATGTAGAAGTAGAAGACAGCATTGAAGATATCGAAGACGGTGAAGAGGAAATTGTAGATATCGATGTAGTTGAAGAATCTAAAAAATGTAAAGAAGGATTAATTACCGAAAGTATGAAGTCTTCAAAATTAGAAAAAGAAGGAATTCAATATTTTGGTACAAAAAATCAATACAATTATGATAAAATGCAATTAAGAATAGACCATGATAATAAAACATATCAATTAGGTGCATTTACTCATATTTCTAAAAGAGAAACAGTTTCCACCCCAGAACTAAAAAGAATTATTGAAAGATTAAAAGAATTGGGGTATAAAGAAATAAAAAAAGATAATTTAAAAGAAGAAACCGAACTCTCTATTTTTACTCAAATTCCAGAGGAAGAACTATATGATGAAGCAGACTATATCTTGGATAACGATTATTTATATGGAGAAAATTTTACAGACGGCATAATTATTGATGGAAAGAGAGATTTTACATCTAAAATATATTCTAAATATCATCGAAATGAAATATTAGACCTTTTAAATAATGGATACTCTACAAATGAGATTGTTCAAAATTTAAATAAGATAACTGGTAAAAAATATACATATCGGCAAATATCTGGATATAATCAATCAGATTGGGCTGATCTTTATTATCCAGAAGGTGAGTTTAAAAATGAGTTTCTTGATGTAATAGAAGACGCTTATTTTGGTAATTATACCGCATATGACGGCGGCGATAATGGTGTAGTAGTAGTATTTGACTCAGATAGTAGACCAGTTAAAAAAATTATTTCTAAAGAAACAGGGATACCAGAAAATCAAATAAAAATAAGAAAATTTGATGGCTATATTAGAACTCCTAAATACATAGATGAAAAAGTAAACAAACCCCTTAAAAGTAAGCGTAAACTAGAGGATGTAGAAAAACTACCCAATGGAAAATGGGCTAATGTAGGAAAAGATGGCAAAGCAGATAGTGGTACGTTCAAGACAAAAAAAGAAGCAGAAGCTCAAATGAGAGCAATGTATGCAAATGGGTATAAAGAATCTGTTAAAAGAGAAGGTATGAAAGATACTTTAGACGCATATGTTAAAAGAGAAACTTTAGAAGAAAGATATGAACCTTATTCTTCTTTTAAAACTTTTGAATACAAAGACAAAACAGAACAAGGTTATGATGTAGTTAAAATATTTAGAGATTTAGATGATGATAGAGTACATATTATTTTCCATCGTACAAAACCTGAAGATTATAATATAGGTTTAGGCTACTCTTTAGATGATGGTGTATGGAATCAAGGCCGGTACAATTTTAATCGTGTAGAAGATGCTGAAGAAATTTTAAAGAGAAAATATAATGTAGAAGACATTACCGATACTTTTAAAGAAAAAAAAATCGAAGTTAAGGAAGATTTAGAAGAAAAAATTGAAAAAGGTCCATTCCAAGTTATCTGGTATGTAATGGAAGATGATCATCCAAGATGTGAATGTTTTAAAGAAAAAGAAAAAGCGATAGAATATTGTAACAATCACAAAGAAGATAAAGATAAATTAGAAATGCAAGCTGTTGAAGTAAATGATAAAGATGAAATTGTAGATTATTTAGTGTTATAAAAAGGAGGGATGTATATGAAAATGTTTGAGAGTTATAATAATACTCCCTCTTCTTATATCCCTAATAACAGTTGTCCTACAATGATTAGTATAAAAGAATGTAATCAATTACCTTTAGAAGTTTACAATATTAAAGGGGAATTAATTGGATATACATGGTCTAGAGGAGACTCTATTGTACTTAATTTTATTACCACGGGGGTAGTTACTTACGATGAGGGGGCATATGAAGACGCTGAAACTTATATGCAAGGTAAAACTCTTCAATTTAACTTCTATGACCACATGTATAATATGATATTTCAAGAAACAGTAGACGCAAGTGATGATGTAAAGTTTTATATTGAAAGTGATAAATATAATCTATTAGAAGGAAATATTTATTATTGTACTTTAACTTTACTAGACAACGAAAACAATATTGTAAACACTTTAGTTAATATTACAGATTGTAAGTTTTATATCAAGTAAAAGAAGGAGAAATAAAATGGATTTAAGTAAATTAAAAACAACATTAAGAGCATATAAAAAAGTATCTCCTTCTATTTTAGAGGATTACGTAAAAAAAGAAGATTTAGAAACAACATTAGAAAATTATGTAACAGAAGCTCCTACAGATGGAAAGATATATGGAAGAAAAGATAAAGCATGGATAGCATTAAAAGAAGCAGTTGCTCTATCTGAAAATATGGTCTTCTATGGGTCTAATAATCAATTACAAATAGACACTGAAGAAGAGATATTTAATTTAGATAACTATGCTACTATGGCTGCCGGGGCTACTTCATATACTGTCAATTATAATCAAGCTGAGAACGGATATTTATGGATAGTATGTACAGCCCCTATCAAATCTATCATATGGGGAGCGATGGGTTTAATTGCTGATTATGTAGAACAACAAGCTCAGATTATATCTAATACAGACCCAAACATTAGTTATTGGTGTTATAGAATAAGAGATGAGCTAGTAGCTAACCAATGGGTATTTAATATACATATTTAGGAGGTATAAGATGGCTGGAATTAAAGTACCTGGATTTTTTGTTCCTGGGACAACAACAGGATATGTAGTGGCTTCTTCTTATGTTAGAGGGGGCTATATTGTTGTAACAACTGAGGAAGAGAAATCTCAATTAAATACAGAAGTTTGTATCCCTGGTACGTTAGTGTATGTTGTAGAATCTAATAAAGAATATAGATTTACAAGTACATCTCAATGGGAAGAAATAGACGATAATGTAGAAGAGATACAACAAGAATTAGAAACATTACAAACAAATTTAACTGCTTTACAATCAGAGGTAGGTAGTTTACAAACTAATCTTACAGATTTACAGTCAAGTGTAGGTACATTACAAACACAAGTAAACGCATTACCTACAGAAGAAGAAGTAGATACAAAAATTGCAGAGGCCGTAGCGGGTATACAAAATCTAACATTTAAAATAGTAACCCAACTACCAAGCCCTGAAGAAGCACAAACAAATATAATTTACGTAGTACCTGCAAGTGAATCTACCGCGGGTAATTTATATGAGGAATATATATGGACGGGAACTGATTTTGAACTAATAGGAGGAGGTTCTATTAACCTTGAAGATTATTATACAAAATCAGAAACAGACAATTTATTAAATGAAAAGCAACCTACTCTGGTAAGTGGTGTTAATATTAAAACAATTAATAACGAAAGCTTATTAGGAGAAGGTAATATTACAATAACAGGTGGGGGAACCATACAACCTGCTACTGAAGAGAGTGTAGGTGGAATTTTATCCTCTACTGACGGCGGTATTGGATATCAAGCTTATGTAAGTGTGGAAGAAAACGGTACTTCTTTTGTAAGAGTGCCAAGTATTCAATCCACTTCCACTTCTGAAGATGTTGTAGAAACATTAAACAACAATTCAGATGGTTATGTAATATTAAATGGTAACGCGATTCATACAGGAATTTAAGAAAAGGAGAGAATAAGTAGACATGCCTGAAACAAATACTTTGAATGTACGGATTCAGATCCGTGCAAAAACAGCTGCTGAATGGCAACAATCTAACGAAGTCTTACTTAAAGGTGAAGTTGGTATTGAATTAGGTACAACAGCAGGTGAAAACAAAATCAAAATAGGTGATGGTACTTCAACATGGACACAATTAGGTTATACTTATGACTATAGTGCTATTGAAGCTGCTATTGAAAGTGCGGTAAGTGGTTTATCACAACCTCAAGTTTATCAAGCAAGTGTAGCTTATGGTGGAGATAAATTAACCGCTTTACAAGCAGTTGCTACTTCCCCAAATCAAGGTGATATTGGAATTGTTTCTGAAATCATTAATGGTGAAGATGATACAGCTGTTTCTCAATTAACTGCATATGCATATAATGGAAGCGCATGGGTAGCAATGGATGGTAATTATGATGCTGCCAATGTATATTTCCAAAAAGACTTAACATTTACACAAGCATTTGGTAAATATGTACCAGGAAGTTCGGGAAGCGTAACTATTCCAACAGCAACCAATCAAATGAGTTTATTAGAATTATTAGAAGCTAGTTATGCAGAAGAAGAAAATCCAACAATTACTCAACCTAGTACATCTATTTCATTAAGTAATAGTGGTGCTAAAGAAGTAGGTACATCTTTCACTCCTACCTACAATGTATCATTCAATGCAGGTAAGTATGAATTTGGACCAGCAACAGGAGTAACAGTAACAAGTTATGCAGTTACAGATACAAGTGGCGGAAGTGCCTCAACAGCATCAGGTTCATTTACAAACTTTACAGTAGAAGAAGATACAAATTATAGAGTAAGTGTAACAGTTCAACACACAGCAGGGGCAGTACCTGTAACAAACTTAGGTAATGAATATGCAGCAGGTCAAATTCAAGCTGGAAATAAACAAGCAAACAGTGCTTATGTAACTGGATATAGAGGCTGGTTCTGTGGATACTATAACGGGTCACAAGCTCTTCCAAATGCAACAGCAATTACATCAGCACAAATTAGAGCATTCGGTGTTAGAAATGGTAGTTTTGTAACTTCTATGTCTACAAATCAAATGAAACAAATGTTCTTTGCAGCACCTCAAGGTTTAGTAACAAGTGTAGGAGTAGCAAACTCAGTAAATGGTGCTCCTCAAACAGTACAAAAGACAACCGTTAACGTTGAAGGTGCTAATAGCTTTACTGCTATTCCTTATGATGTATTCTATGTAGCAAATGCAACTGCAGAAACAGGTGCTTCTACATTTACAATTACAACTACAAAAGCGTAAGGAGGAGATATAGAGAATTATGACAAGAGATGAATTTTTCACAGCGCTTCAAAATGGTGCTAAATGGGATATTGGGGTATCTATTAATAGAACAAACCCAGTACCTATTGACTCAAAATCAGTCTTTCAAACTTATGAATTATTAGAAACTTACGCTGAAACAGACCCAACAGCCCATCCAGGTCAAATTGTAGCTGTAGTAGGCGTATCCGAAGTTTCCGCTTATTTAATTACATCTACAGGGGAAGGCGCAGTTATTCAAAAATTAGCCGCATCTTCTGCTTCTGGAGATATTGAACAAGACGTAATTCAATTACAAACTCAAGTTGCAAATATTATCAGTGGTACTCAAGTTGTAGCAAGAGCAACAGGAGATGCTAGTGGAAATAATATTGAAGAAACATATGCAACAAAAGCGGTAGCAACAACTTCTACAGATGGTTTAATGAGTGCTACTGATAAAACAAAATTAGAGGGAATTGCAGCAGGCGCTCAAGTTAACGTTATTGAAGGCGTAGCTATTCAAACTACTGCTGATGGAGGCTACACAGATTTACAAATCGTAGCTAAAAAAGCACAATTAGATTTAAGTAATTATGCAACTAAAGCTGATTTAACATCTATCCCTAAATTCAGTATTGAAGTTGTAGCTGAATTGCCGACTAAAGACATTAGTACAACTACAATATACCTTAAATTACAAGAAACAGGAGACCAAGAAGGTCAAGATATTTATGATGAATACATTTATGTAAATAATAAATGGGAAGTAATTGGGAACACTGATATTGATTTAAGTGCATATTCCACCACTGTTCAAATGAATGCCGCTATCCAAGCAGCTATTCAAGCATTAGATTTTACAGAGTTAACAGTGGGCGCTACTAAAACATTAGGTGTAATTAGTCAAACAGATGGTGTTTTAACAGCCACTGCAGTAGATATTGCAATTCCTCATACAGCAATTACAGACTGGGATGCAGAATTAGCACAAAAACAAGACGTAATTGATGTAGAAGGTGAAGGTTTCTTAAAGAAAACATCTACAGGATTTGCAGTAGATACAAGTATATATACTACTCAAACACAAGTAGAAGGATTAATTGAAACTGAAATTACAGCTCTAGATTTAGCTAATACTTATTTAGGTATCGGAGCTAAAGCCGTTTCAGCAGCTACAGCAGATAAAGTTGTTAATAAATTAACTATTGGTTCTAAAGAATTTGATGGTAGTGCAGAAGTTACTGTTACTGCTACTGATTTAGGTGCTTTAACTGCTATTCCTCAAGCCACAGCAGAAGCATTAGGAGGAATTAAAGTAGGTTATACAACTTCTGGCAATAACGTAGCAGTACAATTAGATAAAAATGGTAAAGCCTATGTAGCAGTACCTGCCGCTACAGCTTATACTGCAGGAGAGGGTTTAGACTTAACAGGTTCTGAATTTTCTATTGCTGAAAATGGTGTTGTAACAAGCATGATTAGTGATGGTGCTGTTACCGATGCTAAAATCGCAGCTGTTAACGTAAATAAATTAGAGCAAACTGCTGGTGATACCTTAATCTTAAACGGTGGTACCGCTTCTTAATAACACCAAATAACTAAACATTTAAAATTTGATATCTAGAACAGTGTATAACAAGCGAAAAAGTGTTTCATAATAAATTATATATGGAATATAAAAACAACGCATATCGCTTATTTATGCGTTAAATAAACAATATATAAGAAAGGAATAAAATATGGCAGATAAAACATTAAACACAAGAATTAGATTAAAATATGATACATTAGCCAACTGGACATCTAATAACCCTGTTTTATTAGCAGGTGAATTAGCAATCGTAGAAGTACCTAACAATGTAGACCCAATTCATAACGCACCTGCTATTTTAATGAAAGTAGGAGATGGTACTTCTACATTTACAGAATTAGGATGGTCAAGTGCATTAGCAGCAGATGTTTACTCTTGGGCAAAAGCAGCAACAAAACCTACATATACAGCAGCAGAAGTAGGAGCAGAAGCAACTGGTACAGCTCAAGGATTAATTAATGCTTTAGATAAGTCAGATAGCGCTGTAGAAGGTCAATACGTATCTGCAGTATCTCAAACAGATGGTGTTATTACTGTTACAAGAGCTAGTTTACCTACAGGTGTTACTTATACATTTGCTGAAGGTACTACCGATGGTGCATTTGTTGTAACCCCAAGTAATGGAGGTGCTCAAACAGTTAATATTCATGGTTTAGGAAGTGCTGCTTATGAAGATACTGGAGCTTTTGAAGCCGCAGGCGCTGTAAATACTCACAATACTTCACCTACAGCACATAATGATATTAGACAAGAAGTTACAGCTTTGGCTGAAAAGGTAAGTGGAAGAGCAACAGCTTATGTATTCCAAAACAAATCAGATTCTGCTTATACAACCGCTATTGGTAAAGCTGGAAGCTTTGTAGTAGGGGATACTATTTACTTTAAAGACACAGATGTAGCAGATGAATGGGTAACCGCAGTAAACGACTCTGCTCCTTACTACACATTCCAAGAATTAGAAACAGAACATCCAGACTTAAATGGATACGTTACAGGAACAGGCTTAACCGCAGATAAAATCGTTTTAGGTAATGCAGGTTCAGAAGTAAAAGCTTCTGCATATGGAATCGCAGCCACTCTAACAGCAGGAGATAATGCTAATGTAGTAACTGGTAAAGCTGTTGCAGATTATGTTGCTGGTTTAGATTATATTACAGCAGATGACGTTCCAACTACAACCTTTGCTGCAGGAGATGGTCTATCAGTTACGGGTACAGATGGAGGAACAGTAACTTATAGTTTTGATGATACTTCTACATTTATTTTAAATTGTGGTACAAGTGCACTTTAATATTAGAAAGGAGGTAATTAAAGATGGCAGACAAAATCTTAGATACTAGAATCCAACAAAAATCTGATACCTCCTCTAATTGGGCTTCTAGCAACCCAGTTCTCTTAAGAGGGGAATTAGGGTTTGAAACAGATACTTTAAAATTTAAAATAGGTAATGGAACATCTAATTACAATTCACTAGAATACTTCCCAGCAGTATCTAGTATTACAATAGAAGGTGATGGAGGGGCTATTTTATTAGACTCCTCTACACCTATTACTGAAGAAGGCACAAGAAAAATATCACATGCAACTACAGCAGGATATAAACATATTCCAGCTGGCGGTTCATCAGGTCAATTTTTAGGATGGAGTTCTAACGGTACAGCTCAATGGTCTGATTTACCTGAATTCGAAGGGGTAACAACAGACACCGTTCAAACTATCACTGCTAGTAAAACATTTTCAGATGGAATAGTAGTAGGAGCAAACAGTAACACTACAACACTTGAAGGAAACTATTTAGTAGTATCAAACGGCGTAAATAGTTTACCAGGAACGATTTCTGGCGTATTATCTATGTCCGGGGGTATTGTAGCGGCAAGCGCTACTGGTATAACATCTCAACCAGAAGAACCTTACGCATCTGTCTTACATCCAGAAGCCGGGGTTATTATAAGCACAACCGACTTAGCAGGAGATACCACAGAATTAGGTAGAACATATTTAGCTATAGGTGGACCTTATAATGCAGGTGCTTCTAATGCGGATGTATATCTTAGTTCCGCAGGCTTATTTTTAGGAGACGAAAGTACTTCATTTACAACAACAGGTATTTCTCATACTAATGCTTCTACTAAGTATACATTAAACTTCCCTTTTGAAAATGGAACTTTTGCAACTCAAGCTTACGTTCAAGATTATGTCTCTGATAATTCCTACACTCTTCCAGCAGCCACTTCCGGAGCATTAGGAGGGGTAAGAATTGGTTACTCGGAAACAGGTCAAAACTACCCAGTAGAGTTAAATACAAGTAATCAAATGTATGTAAACGTACCATGGCAAAACACAACATATACATTTACAGGAGGAACAAATAGTTTTAGAGTTACCCCAAGTAATGGAAGTGCTCAAACAGTTAATATTACACCTTCCATTAATAATGCCACAACATCAACCGCTGGTTTAATGAGCGCGGATGATAAGAAATCTTTAAATCAATTAAATTATTTAATTCTAAAAAACAGTTCAGGAAGTAATACAGATTCAGTTTTAATTGGGGATGATTCTCTTGTAACTGGAGGAAATAATCTAAGTTGGTCTTTATTTGTATCTACCCCGGATGGTGCCAAGACTTATAATAATATAAGCTCATCTATTATTGTAGACCCTGGGTACACCTCTAGTGGTAGCACATCAAACTCTGTAATTATAGGAGAGAATAACACGGCTTCTCGAGTGTTTAATAGTGTATTCATAGGGGAAAGTAATACTTTTACAAGTAGTACCTTGTATTTTAAGGATTCCTTACTAGTAGGAAGTGATATGACTTCTTCCTCTGCTTATTCCTCCTTAAACAACTCTTTACTTGTAGGGTCAGAACATAGTTGGAATACAAATGGTTATCAAACAACGGCTAACGGTCAAGTAGGCAACTCCGCGGCTATTGGTAAAGGTCTAGTATTAAGAAGAACCGGGAACAATCCTCAAGTAATTGTAGGTCAATATAACGATAATGGAGCAAGCCCAGACCAATCTACAGCCCCTAGCGATGCTTTGTTTGTAGTGGGCGGAGGAAGTTCTGCATCCAGTAGAGCAGACGTTTTCTGGATAACTCCTACTAAAGGTTACTATACAGGTAATGATTTTACTATGTATTCAAGTCTTACAGTTGACGGGTCTTTAGATAGCACTGATGAAATCAGAATGATGGGGGACTTAGTAGTAACCGAAGGTTCTCTACCTAAATATTACACTCATAATATCTTTATAGTTAAAACTACTACTCCATACATAAGAGTTAGAGCAAGAATTATAAACAAATCATCAACAGCGTTTACCGCAAGTTCTCTAGGTAGTTATTTAAGTACATATCACAATTCCGATAATTATGCTTTAATGGCAACGGGGGCAGCTAGCACCTCAAATACTTCAAGCTATACTTTAGCTAATATAGTAAAAGGTATTTATTATATTGCGGCAAACAATACTTTCTACTTTGATGTCATGGGCACATCTTATAGTTCATCTGCAGATATTCTAGTAACTGGAAGTGCTTGGAACTCTATTAAAGTATACGATGAGGTAGTGCCGATTGTTTAATTATATTTATGTATTTAACAAAGGATTCTTGCTATAAGATTCCTTTTACGGCTAAATTCATTGAAAGATAAAAAGGTAGGTTAATCACATATGAGCACGTGGGAAACAATATTAACAACCGCAGTCACTTGTTTTATTACCTTACTGGTAACCTTTATATTTAATTGGGTTGTTAATCGACCAGCTAAAAAGAAGAAGGAAAAAGAAATTGAAAAACAAGAAAGAGCGGAAGAATTAAATAAAATAAAAGAGGAGTTAAATAAATTAATGCAAGAGTTGAGAGACGATGTAACGGAAGAAAGAGCAGGGTGTAAAAAAGACCATTGTTCTTTGGTTACTTTAATCAAAATCATGCAAGAAAAACTAACCAAATCGGAGATGATGGATATTGCCTTAAGTAATGGCCTCCAATCCGTTTTAAGAGACTTATTAAAAATAAGATATCTAGAATGGGTAGGAAAAGGATACACTACCATCGATGCAAAAGATGATTTAGAACATATGTATGAAGCCTACCACAACTTAGGAGGCAACTCCACTATTACCGAATTAAGAAACAAGTTTATTAAACTCCCATTACAAGAAGAAATATACAATAAGTAAAACAAAATACAAACACGAAAAGACAGGATTAACTCTCTGTCTTTTTTATCTTAACTGCACCTCTAACCAATACGCCTGTCTCCATCTTTAAATCTTTGTTATGTGAGGTTTTCCAGTTTTTTAAAATATTTAGGAACGAATTTCTTTGCTAAATTCAGTGATAATAAAAAGAAAGTTGTAAATCTCTTTTTCAATAGAAGGAAAGAAAGGAGAAGTAGATATACTATGGCTTTAAAAAATGTAAATATACCTTTAAATATAAAAGATTATCCAACCATGAATGATAATAGCGGAAGTGTTTATATAGGGGTAGATTCTTTGCTTAATAGCAGTTCATCTAACCAAAATCTGGTAACAATCACTAATTATTTACCTAGTGACCAATCTTCTGTAAATATTTCAAAAATGATTAACGGTATTATTGTCGGACCAACTACTAATCTTTCTAATATTCAGAACAGTATCATTGTAGGCTCAATCAACATTTCATCAAGTAGTTTAGCTGGTAGTCAAGTAAGCGCTAGCAATATCTTAGCTGTTGGTAGTTACTTAGAAATACCAAATGCTTCAAATTGTGCAATTTTAGGGGTAGGTAATGACCCTGACGTGCGAAACCCTTTGTTTATTATAGGTAACGGCATTACTTATAGTTCAAATCATAATATAGTAGAGGTAACAACAGATTCTGTACACATATCTCCATCTAGAAGTAACGCAGTTACGGTAGATATAACAGGAACAGGCGTTAACATTACAGGAGATACTACTATAACAGGGGAATTGCGGGTTAGTGAAATATACGAGGACGACAGCGCAGATAATATAAATTTCAGAAATAACGCGGTTTTTTATAATGAGGCTACTTTTAATGATAATATAAATCTACAAAACAACACTGTATCAGGAGGGGCCACTTTAAACGGCACTTATACTTTTGATAGTGCAAATGGATTAAAGATAGGTACATCTACAATTAATTCCTCAAATGAATCCGTAAATTTAACTCTACCCCGATCCTCTGGAACGTTGGCGTTAAATACTGAATATTATTTATATACAATAACGTTGTGTTTTTATAAAGCAACAACTTCTACTGGTGCTTCCGGTATATTTACATTCACAGGGTTAACTAATAGCCCGTTAAATAACCTTATAACAGAGGACGGGGAAAAATCCTACTCCACGATAAAAGAGGAACAATTACTACAAATTTACAATGGATTTTTCCATGGTGATACACCTATACATTTTACAGCCTCTGGGGAGCTAAGACTCCGAGAAACTGCGAGCGGCGGCTGGTCTGATCATAATATAACCGCAATTCTTTATAACTATTCGCAACCCGCGGGGGACTCACCTAATTATAGCTGTGTAATTTCATACATATCCGCCCCGAATGTTGAAACGTATACCTTATATAGTAGTAGTAGTGGTATCCCAAACTTCTATATTGATACTGAACACATTCATAATGTAATTATATCCAAAAAAACTATTCGAAGCGGCGGCGGCATAATAGTTAATAATTGAAGAGATGTTTTAAAATGAAAAAACTACAAGAAGCAACAAGATCTCAACTAATAAACAAAAGTAGATATGCAGGTCCATATAGAGATCAATCAAATGGTAGAAATAGGTATGCAAGAAGAGTATATTCCAGACAAGCCAATACTGTAAGCCAGTATAATAAAATAGATATGAATACTTTCTTCAAAGAGGATAGATTAAAGATAGGAATACCCGTAATTGGAGAAACAAGAGATTATATTGTAAACATGGAATTTAACGGGGTATTAGAAGATATACAAAGAAGAATAAAAAACAATAACAACAAATTAGAATTTAAAGTAATATATCAAGCATTAATGAGCAAATTTAACTCTGGAGATGTTTATATAGGGTGTAACTGCCCGGACAACCGTTACCGATTTGCTTATTTTCAAACAATTAATGATTATAGATCAGGAGAACCTGAAACAAGACCATCAGATATAACAAACCCAACAGACAACAAGGGAGCAGGATGTAAACATATATTATTAGTATTAAGTAACTTAAATTGGTTATTAAAAGTATGTAGTGTAATAAATAATTACATTCATTACTCTAAAGACCATTTATTTAGAAATTATGCAGATATTATATTTCCAAAATTATATGGAGTTAAATATCAAGGAGATGTTCAATTAAGTTTAGAAGATGATGAAGATGCAGATTTAGATACTTCAAATGCATATGGAAGAAGTAGAACTAGATTTAAACCTAATAATCCTTATAGATTTACAAGAAAAACACCAACAACACCAGAAAATCAGTTAGAATTAGATATAGAAGAGGAAGAACCAGAAAACAATTCTAACTTAAGAAGACACTAATCAGACAGGAGATAAAAGACAATGACAATTTACGAGTTATTATGTTTAATAGGAGTACCTACTTTAGCCACTTTAATTGTAACCTCTCTTTATAAATATTTTACCCTGTGATGCGAAAGAAAGCCGTTGACTTTAGTCATCGGATGAATTTCACATAATTAATAAAAAATTCTTTAATTTTTTGTAAAAATTTATTGCTAAATTATATGAACATACTTTAAGGAGGCTCATATAATTATGGCGAATAAAATGTTTAATTTTCAACTACCAGAAGAACTTGTTAAAAAGTTCAAGGAAGTAGCGGATAAAAATTGTTTATCTATGTCAGCACAATTAAGAATCCTTATTCTTAAGTTTTTAGATGAATATAAGGAGAACTAGTTGTGAAGATCACTGTTACTCATGGATTTAGAGGGTTGTTAAAGCCCTCTAAAAACCAGGAGACCCTAATTATAAAAACATTTGGGTGTTGTAGAAAACTCTGGAATTTAAGGCTTGAAAATATTCTTAAAGATAATCCTGATTATCTTTCTATATCACAATACAAACAATTGTATCCATATATGAAAGAAGTAGATAGTCTTGCTTTAGTCGGGGTAGAAAGAAATCAAATTCAAGCATTTAAGAATTTTAAGTCAGATAAATCGCATTTTGGCTTACCTAAATTTAGATCCAAATACGCCCCCACTCAATCATATACTACATGTAATCAAAAAGGTACAGTAAGATTTGAAGATGATAGCCACATTAAACTTCCTAAATTAGGGGTAGTTAAATGTAAGATGTTTTCTACATTACCAACGGAATATAAATTAACTTTTGCTACTATTTCAAAGGAAAGTGATGGAATGTATTACATTTCGTTAACTATCACATATGAGAAGGAAATTGAAGCTAAACCATTAGATATAACCATGGCTATTGGATTAGATTATTCACTTCCTAAATTCTACGTTGATAGTAATGGAAATTCACCAGAATATCCACACTATTATTACATATACCAGGAAAAGTTAGCAAGAGAGCAGAGAAAACTTTCCAAAATGAAGAAGGGTTCAAATCATTATCATAAACAAAAGTTAAAGGTTGCAAAACTGCACAAGAAAATTTCAAACATGAGGTTGAACTTCTGTCATCAACTTAGCCATTCCTTATCCCAACAATATGATATTGTTTGTGTTGAAGATATTAACCTACAACGTCAAGCAGAACATAAAAATTGGGGTAAAAAGACCAGTGATAATGGTTTTGGCATGTTCAGAAATTTTCTCAAATATAAGTTAGAAGAACAAGGAAAGTTATTCATTAAAATAGATAAATGGTTTCCATCTTCTAAAACTTGTAGACATTGCGGAGCTGTATATAAAGAATTATCCCTTGAAGATAGAATTTGGATTTGTCCCCATTGTGGAGAAGTCATTGATAGAGACCTTAACGCGGCTGTAAATATATTAAGTATGGGGTTATCCATGATTTAATATAACATTAACAACTAACGTCAGGAACTGGCGGGATAGCCCATTGATACTTAACTTCGGTAGAAGTTATTGAGTGGGAAACCTGCGATTTCAGTCGTAGGTAGTTCATAGAACAGAGTAAGAGAGCGAGAAAGAGAAAAGAAGAAGAAGGTGAAAGAAAAATAGAAGAATTAATTAAGCGTTCAACAGAATGTCCTTACATAAAAAAGAAAAAAGCAAAAAAAAATTAAAAAATTTTTGTTAAAACTGTAAAAACGGGTGAAAAAAATTGTATGTAAAGATGAACTTTACATAAGTTGAGAGGGGAGTTTTTTATATATATATAATATTTTAAAAGATTATAAGATATAAGATTATATAAGATATAAAATATTATAATTATTATATTTAATAGTATTTTTATAATCTATCTATAAATACATACTAAAGTATATATTTATATCCATCTTATAAAAATAATGCGTTTTGAAAAACGCAGTGAAGACTCTCTTCTAAATAAAACTAAAGGAGAAATAACTAAAAATGACACAAGAATTATTAAATGTACTATGGGGAGTATTAGGAACAATTGGAACAGCTTTAGCAACTTGGTTATCTAGTTTATTAATTTCTTTCTTAAATAGTAAAATCAAAGATACAAAATTAAAAACATGGCTAACAAGCATTACAACAATTGTTACAGATACAGTTAAATCTATTTATCAACAAACAGTAGAAGCTTTAAAAAACAATGGAGGATTTACAAAAGAAGCACAAGAAGAAGCAAAGAATAAAGCTTTAGATACCATTCTAAATCAATTAACTCCAGACATGAGAAAATTCATAGAAGAAAATTATGGAGATATTGCAGAATGGATTGGAAATCAAATTGAAACAGCTATCTACAATTTAAAAAATAAATAGTAAAGAGATTAAATAGGTAATACCTAATAATCCTAATAACAACTAAAAATACTTATGAGATCTCTTTAATTAAACCTTTTTAGAGATCTCTTATTTTTTAAAATATTGAAACTCACCTCATAAATCAATTTTAACAAACGAAACTACTTTCCATGATAAATTATATTCAATCACCACAAACGTTTGTTAAACTCAATTCTAGATATCAAATTTCAAAGATTATGAAAGGAGGTTAAATAAAAATGAATAAAGATAAGATAAATCAATTAGAAAATCTAACTGAAGAAGAGAAAAAAGCAGTATTAGATATCTTAAACGAATATTCAAATAAAGGAACCTCCGATATATATCAAAACCTAATATACGCAGATTATAAAGAGATACCAGTAGATATAGATACATTCTTACATGACCCTAGATATTTAGGAAAAGGGTTAGTAGACGATGAAGGAAGATTTACAGTTTTCCCATATTGGGAAAAGAAATTAAAAGAATTATTTCCTAATAACTTAGACACTACTTATAATAATGTTATTTTAACAGGAAGTATTGGTACAGGAAAAACGCTATTTTCTGTAGTATGTATGCTATACATGCTTTATAGAATGTTATGTTTAAAAGACCCATATAAGCATTACGGATTACAACCCATCGATTTAATCACTTTTAGTTTTATGAATATTACAAAAGATGCAGCTAAAGGTGTTGGATGGAATAAATGTCAGCAATTGCTACAATCTTCTTCATGGTTTATGGAAAGAGGGCAAGTAACAGGAAGTTTAGAACCAGAATGGCATCCTGTTGGCGGTATTGAATTAATATATGGTTCATTACCAAGACATGTTATTGGTCGTGCAGTATTCGCTTCCTTCGAGGATGAAATATCCTTCCAGCCTAATCAAGATTTAGAAAAGCAAAAAGAAAAAGCAAAATTACTTGTATCTAGTATTGAAGCACGTATGAAATCGAGATTCATGAAAGGTGAGAAACTACCAACCTTACATATATTAGCATCATCAAAAAGAACAGACCAATCATTTCTAGAAACATGGATAGAAACAAAAAAGAAGAACGAAAGTAAAACAACCTTAATTGTAGACGAACCTCAATGGGTAATTAGAACAGATAAAGATAGTCCTAGAAAATTTGTAGTAGCAGTAGGTAATAAATTTCTAGAAAATGAAGTATTACCTTTAGATGTAAAAGAGGAAGACTTACAAATATATAGAGATAAAGGTTATCAATTAATGTATGTACCCATGGGATATTATGAAAACTTCTTAGATGATTTAGATATTGCTTTAACAGATATTGCAGGTATCTCTACTTCCAATGCTATGAATTATATAAGTGGAGTTAGATGGTCTAATGTTAGAAACAATGAAATAAAAAACCCATTCACTAAAGAGGTATTAGAAGTAGGTAACGATCCTAAGGATAAAACACAATATTATGATTTCTTTGATTTTTCACAGCTACCTAAAAATATGTTATCTAAACCTCTATATATACATCTAGATATGTCCATTTCAGGAGATAAAACAGGTATTGCAGGTGTATGGATAAAAGGTAAGAAGCCTCAAAAAGAAGGAGAACCACCTTCTCAAGAATTATTTTATAGAGTAGCATTTAGTGTAGCAATTAAAGCACCAAAAGGAAGACAAATTAGTTTTGAAAAGAATAGACAATTCATATACTGGTTAAGAGAACAAGGGTTAAATGTAAAAGGAGTGTCTTCAGATAGCTTCCAAAGTGCAGATTTAGGACAAACTTTAAACGCTAGAGGGTATAATTACTCTACAATATCTGTAGATAGGGTAAAAGATGGAAAATGTGAACCTTATCAAGTATTTAAATCTGCTATATATGAAGAAAGAATAGAAATATATCCAACAAAACTATTAACAGAAGAAATAATAGGTCTGGTAAGAGATGGTAATGGTAAAGTAGATCATTCTCCCGCAGGCATAAATTCGAAGGATATTTCAGACGCAACTTGCGGTGCAATCTATAATGCAAGTCAACATGCAGAGGAATATGCGTATGATTATGGAGAAGATTTAAACTTAATAGAAGAAACTAACACACAATCATTACAAACAAACGCGTTAAAAAATCAAATGACAGTAGATTTTGAACAAGAATTGCAAAGAGTATTTAATCCAATTGCAAACAATCCTGTAAATTCAAATATACAACAAAGAAATATAGAAGATGAGCCCGTCACGTTCATCTCTAATGATATGATAATCTGGTAACAGATGGAAGGGGAATAGAATAAATGGCGAAAGAAAAATCCAACAACATGAAAATAAAGGCAACACCAAAAAAAGACCCAAACATAGGTATTGATACTAAAGATACCTTTCTTACAGACCTTACAGACGCTATAAAAAATAGTGTTTTAGATATGAGTAAGTTAGAAGGGTTTACAGGGGTTACACAATCAAGAGAAAATATTTATAGAATTATTGATACAATGGCTCAAGATAGTATTGTTTCTTCTATTTTAAGTACTTTTGCAGAAGATTCTACAGAAACAAACACACAAGGTAAAATCATATGGGCAGAAGCTTCTGATGGAAGTATAAATAATGTAGTAAATTATATTTTAAATATGCTTAATGTAGACAAACATATTTATACATGGGCGATGTATCTAGTAAAGTATGGAGATGTTTATGTTAGATTATACAGACAAAGCGATTACGAAAAAGATAAAGTAACTGCAAGCATTAAATCTCCTTTAAATGAAAATTTAGAATTATTAGATGAAAATGTAGATAAGAAATTAGAAGAAGATATTAAAATTGTTGCTTATAGTAAAAATGACCCTTATTCTTATTATGTAGAAGCGATACAAGATCCTTGCGGTATGTTTGAATTAACAAGACACGGTAAAACAATGGGATATATATCAGCACCAATTAACACACAAACTCTTCAAAACCCATCTTACATTACAACTCAATTAAACTATAAATTCAATAAACAAGATGTAACTATTTATCCTGCCACAGAATTTGTACACGGATATTTAGCAGATACTTCTAATAGAACACCAGAGAAGATAAGTCTTTATATAGATAAAGACACAGCGGATAGTGAGGACAGTGTAAAATTAAGTGAAGTAACATACGATGTAAGAAGAGGTCAATCTATTTTAATTCCAGCATTTAAAGCATGGAGAGAATTAAGTTTATTAGAAAACAGTATTTTATTAGATAGAGTAACAAAATCAAGTATTGTAAGAGTAATCTCGGTAGAAGTAGGAGATATGCCAAAAACACAAGTACAAAATCACCTACAATCTATTAAATCATTAATGGAACAAAAATCCGCTTTAAATACAGGTGAATATTTAAACGAATATACAAACCCGGGACCTATTGAAAATAATATTTATGTACCTACAAGAAATTCAGTTGGAAATATCAGTGTATCTCAAATAGGAGGGGATGTAGATGTCAAATCCTTAGTAGATTTAGAACATTTCCAAAACAAATTCTTTGGTAGTTTCGGTATACCTAAACAATATTTTTCGGAAGTCGGGGATAATGCAGGATTCAGTGGGGGTCAATCTTTAGCTATTATTTCTAGTAGATATGGGAAGAAAGTAAAGAGAATCCAAACAGTATTAGTACAATTAGTTACAGATATTATTAATATATATTTAATGCAAAAAGGATTAATTAGTTATATTAATAAATTTAACATTAAAATGAACACCCCTGTAACTCAAGAGGAAATAGATAAGAGAGACAGTAAAAAATCTCAAATTGAATATATACAAAGTGTAGTTAACTTACTTTCAGATGTACAAACACCAAGTATTAAATTACAAATTATTAAATCACTACTTTCAACTGCACTTGAAAACGAAGAAATAACCGCTTTACTTCAGGAGGAAGTAGATAAGTTAAAACAGAAAGAAGCGGAAAATGAAGAAGAGGAAGTAGTCGGGGAAGAATCAATTACAGAGGAACCTTATGAACCAATTTTAGATAGAGATGAAGATAACGAAGAAAGTTCTTCTATAAGTGATTTGATTGACAACACAGAAGAACAAGCAGAACCAGAAGAAGTTGATGAAACCGACGTAGAAGAAGAAGCAGGGGAAGAGGTAACATCAAATGATTCTTATTTACCATCACCTGAAGAGTTACAAGTAGACTTAACTAGAAGAATATAAGGAGAGAGAAAAATGGCAATTACAAAAAATGACTGTTTATTACTATTAACGAAAATGCAAGAAGATGGAGTGGACACAAAAGCACAAGTAAATAAACTATTTAGTACTCCTGGTATTCCTTTAGATGTTTTAAAATTTATAAATAACCATAAACAATTAGATGTCATCTCTTTTTATGAAAGAATTAGAAAGAATTATAATAATAAAAGATCTAAACTATATATTAATATAATGAAAGAAATAGATGACCCCGAAGAGGTAATTACTACTTTATCTGCTCTTTTAACTCAAATTATTTTAACAAGTGAAAAAGTAGATAATAAGAAACTATTTCTAAATAACGTAAGAGCAGGGGAAATCACAAGAGTGTTAAATAATTATTTTAATACATTTGATGTAGAAAGCGCAAGAAAACTTTTGCATTTATTCAAATGCGATATAAAAGCCTTAGAAAGTATAAGAAATTAAGGGCTAAATTCAGTGACAGAAACACCCATATGTAAAATGGGGAACGTGTATGTAGATATAGATTAAAGTTTAGGGGAGGTTTTTGATATGCCTTTAAAATTAAAAAGCAACGAAGATTTAACATTAAAAAAACAACCAAATAAAAACAAAGCAGTATTAGGAACATTAGAAGGACCATGTGCAGACATTATTAACCCTACCAGAAACGGTAGAAAATATAGTGCTGAATTATGGGAAAAAGCTTTAAATAGTGATATTGTAAAGGAACTTTATGCTGCTGGTGGTATTTTTGGCGAACTAGGGCACCCTGCTGATAGAACAGAAACCGACCCTGAAAAAATAGCAATCTGTATGCCAAAACCTCCATATAAGAATAAAGATGGATTACTTATGGGGGAATGGGATATATTAGACACTCCATGCGGTCGTATTTTAAAGACATTAGTAGATTACGGATATAAAATTGGAATTTCAAGTAGAGGTTCTGGTGACGTTTATGAAGATATGGATGGTAATGAATGTGTAGACGCTGATACTTATGACTTCCAAGGATTTGACGCTGTAATCTTACCGGCAGTAAAAGCAGCAAGATTAACACCTGTTACTGAGGAATTAAGTAAGAAAAAAACATTACAACAAGCTCTAACAGAATCTTTAAACGCAGCAACACCAGATGAAAGAAAGATCATGGAAGAGAAAATAAAAGAATTAAATTTAGTAGAAGAAGATGAAGAAGGTATTAAGCATGAAGATGCTAAAGATACAATGGCTGGTAGTGAGCCATCAATTAAAAAAGAAGATGAAGTTGTCGATGACAAGTTAAATTCAGACTTAATTGAAAACCTGCAAGAAGTATTAAAACAAAAATCAGAATTAGAAAGCACTATTATTAATCTTCAAAATAATATTGCAGTTAGTAATACTAAAGCAGATGAATTAAAAGAAGAAATCAACAAACAAAAAATAGTCATGTCTAAAGTTTTAAAATCTTCTAAAGAAAAAGAAAGCATTATCAGAGGACTACGTGAAGATATGCAAAAACAAGAGAGAGTAATAAGAGAGCAAAAAGCTCGAATTAGAAAACTCGTTGAAGGATTAAACATTAAAAACGAAGAAGCAGAAAAAGTTAACTCTCTAAACGAATCTATTAAATCAAAAACACAAGAAGTAGAAAGTTTAAAAGAAGACTTAAATCAATTAAACACTTCTAAAAACAATCTACAAGAAGAAAACAAACAATTAAAACAAAGATTAGAAGACCTTATTCAAACGCATAAAGTAAATCTTGAAAATTCAGAATCACGTTTAAATAAAGCATTAAAAGAATCTAAAAAGAAAGACAACATTATTCAAGACATTGTAGAAAAATACATTGAATTCAGAGCAAAAGCCTTAGGCATTAGAAAATCTGAAATCAAATCAAGACTAGATGAATCTTTCACTTTAGAAGACATTGATGCAGCATGTGAGGAAATTCAAGATATCAATTTAAACATTTCAAATTTACCTTTTGATATTTCAAGAAAAGATGTAAAAGGACTTAAAGCAACAAAATCATCTGGAGACTTCTTAAGTTCAAAAAGAAAAGAAGAAATTGATGGTGACGATGTAGATGAATCCTTAATCAGACTAGCCAATATTGAAAGGTAAAAACCACAAAAACTAAATAAACATTTTAAGGAAAACTCAGAAAGGAAAAACACAATGAACTTATTAGAACAATATGCAAAAAGACTTCAAGTCTCTGAAAGCGTACACGCTAAGGCTCATGGTGGTGCTTCAATGAGTAATTCCAAGAAAATGGCAGTTGCAATGGTATTAAACAACACTAACAAATTCTTAACAGAAGCATTTGACAACTCAGTAGGAACTCAACGTTCTGATATGGGTATGTTCAAAAAATTCTGCTTAAATTTAACAACGGTTGCTCTTAACAAAAATTAGGAGCTCTAAATAGTGATATTTAGGGAAATCTAAAAAGAACAACAAATAGAGAAAACGCATCTAATTCGGGGAAAATCTTAATATAAGACAACCACCGAGCTAAAACATCAAAAAGGATGAAAACGCGTAACGACTATCGAAAACATAATTTAGAAGAAAAATCTAAATGAAGAAGTGAGTAGAGTAGGACTTAAGTAAGTTCGAAAAGATGCGAATCTACTAAAGGGGTAAAAACAATAGTAGATTATGATATAGTCTAATCTTTATAGTGATATAAAGAAAGTAATTGGAAACGAATTGCTTGCAATACAAATGACCTAACTTAATTGCTCATGACTTGGTCATTGTTCACCCTTAATAGCTTAGGGGCTTAATAAAGCGATTTATTAAGAAGAACTAACACACCTCGTGAATTTTTGGGAAATCTTATGATAGAAAATAAGACAATCAAAAGCCAAGCTTGTAATAAACGAGAAGGTTTAACGACTATCGAAACGATAGCTTAAGAGAAAACTTTAAGTAAATAACGGAGTAGAGTAGATAATAGTATTATCGAAGCGCGAGGCATCTTATATATGGTCGCAGTATATAAGATGATGATATAGTCTGAACTCTATAGTGATATAGAGAAAATAAACGGAGACGGTTTATTTGTAACACAATTGATGGCATCAATGAGCGGTTATATTACCTATAAACATAATGTAGCCTAACTAAGTGATTAGTTATGGAAAAACCCAGAGAATTGCTGGAAACTCCTTTATAGAGGACAACCAGCAGCCGAGCCTTAAACAAGGAAGGTCCAACGACTATCGAAAGTGTATCTAAAGAGAAAGACTTTAGAGAGTAAATGAGTAGAGTAAGAGAGGCATCTCGAAGTACTGGGCATCTTATTAATGGTAAAAGTTAGTAAGATGATGATATAGTCTGAACTTATTAGTAATAATAAGAGTTTAATTACAATGCTAAGATAGAATATAAAAATATTTTATTAAGTAATTAAGAATAACACAAATTGGTTAAATATACAGCAGGAAGCAATAAAGGAAACACAGTACAAGGTGATGTATTCAATGATCCATTCCGTTTAGGAAAAGTAGATCCTAACTACACTGCATCTTCAGTAGTAAAAGATTATGCAGTAGCAACAGGAAGCACTTTCCAAAACGAAAGATTAGATTGGACACCAGTAGTACCAGGTACTGTAGTTGTTACTTCTGGAACAGATAAATATTATGATGACGGAAAAGGAAACTTAATTAAGAATCCTACGTCTGTTACAAGAACACCTATCGTTAATCAAGCTAACGCTTCTGGACATTTAGAAGGTACTCCAGGACGCGCTTCAGTGGTTATCGAAGGTGGAAATAATGCTGGTTTTGTTGTTTATGGCGCTAACGATACTACAACAGGCAGACCTAATCCAGGTATTTATTTAACTACTGCGATTCAAGGTGGCGAAGGTGTATCTGTTAACGTAAGCTACGTCTATTAGAAATAGTAGCTTAACTTATAAATACATAATAAAAAGTTAAGAAAACCGCGTGAATTGCTGGAAACTCTCAACATATTATGGTGTTGAGACAATCAGCAGCCAAGCCACTCAAAGAGTGGAAGGTTCAACGACTATCGAAAGTGTAACTGGTGAGAAAAACACCTGTGAGTAAACAAGTAGAGTAGGACTTAAGTGAGTCCGAAGCGCGTGGGTCCCCTGAGAGGCTAGAGCAATCGAGGGATATGATATAGTCTGAACTTATTAGTGATAATAAGAGAATAATCAAGCACGGATTATTCGCAACATAATTGAACAACGTAGTCATTCCACAAAATGATTTGAGTTTATCTTCACATTATAGGAAGATAATTAAAACAAAGGTCATGGTTTAAAGGAAACTTTAAATAATAATAGAGCACTTGATATGCTGGAACATCCTTAGAGCTTATTCCGCTAACTGAAATCGTGAGATTTAGTCAGAAGTGAAGAGAATAAGATTGGACAATCAGCAGGCAGGAATCTCAAGTAGATTCAGCCTCAGAGACTATCTAACTGCGAAGTTGGAGTAGGGTTCAAGGGAACTCGAAGTAAGTGCCACCCTAACGTTTAAGACGAGGGTGAAGATATAGTCCATACTTAATTGAAAGATTAAGATAGCTAATTTTTATAATATTTAAGAAGATTAGTTAGACGAGAGTACCGACCTCGTTTAATATAATAGTTACCAATCATCAACGCCGAAATGGCATCAATTCCATTAATCGCAAAAGCAAGAAGAGTAGCCGTTAGGTTTTAGGCGGCGTATTACAACAAGTAATATGTAAAACTCCTTTAATTGCTAGAACATCTTGAAGGTATATAAACTACAAAGTAACTTGTAAAAGTAAGCTTGAATTGTTTAAAAATTATATATTATAAGACAACTAGCAGCTAAGCACCCTTATAAATAAGGGTGAAAGTTCAACGACTATCAAAAGTATAACTAATAAGAAATATATTAGTGAATAAACGAGTAGAGTACATTTTAAATATAAATGGAAAAAGGGAGCATTTAATAAAGGATAAAACAATATTAAATGATGATATAGTCTGAACATTGTAGTGATACAATGAGTTTAATTTTAAATAATTAAGAATAACACAAATTGTTACTATTCAAAGCGAGTAGCATAAATAATAGGATTATAAGTCAAAATATTTATGAAAAACCTTGTGAATTTCTGGAAACCTAAAACTATTAATTAGTCAAGGCAATCAGAAGCTAAGCATCTTAATAAGATGAAAGTTCAGAGACTATCGAAAGTATAAATAATATTTGAAATAGTATTATTGAATAAATGAGTAGAGTAGGAGAAATCCGAAGTGCAAGGGTTCCTTAATAATAAAAGAAAAAAGGAATATGATATAGTCCAATCCTTATAGAAATATAAGGTGTATGTAGTAAACATACTAGAAAATAAAAATGTCACAAATCGCTGCTTTCCAAGCGAAGACGGATTATGGATTTGATTTAGGCGAACAATTAGCCTCAAAAGCTGTTGGTCAATTATCGTATGAAATTTAATCGTACCCTAATTTAGAAATAAATTAGTGAATAACCTAGTGAACTCATGGAAAACCTTATAAGTTTAGTATCGCTTATATGGCAATCATGATCTAAGATTTAATAAGAGATATTAAATAAAGAGCAACGACTATCGAAAGCTAAATATTCTCATTCATAGAAATATGTAAATACTTTAAGTAGGAGAGTTGATAAGCAAGTAGAGTAGAATCTAAGTAGATTCGAAGTGCTAGGGTTCTTAATTATTGGTAATAGATAATTAAGAATATGATATAGTCTGAACTATAAGGAATAAATAACTTATAGAAAGTGAATGGAAACGATTCACTTGTAACATAATTGGAAATTGACACTGAGGTCACAAATCTCTTAATTAACAGCGCAGCAACAGATGCCGATTTAACGTTCAACAAAGCAAACAGAGTGGGCGTGAGATAGAGAACGCGCCATACTCTTATTTAAGAGTATTAAAACCCCATGAATTGCTGGGAACTCCTTGACATAAGGACAATCAGCAGCCAAGCAACCTTGAAATGAAGGTTGAAGGTTCAACGACTATCGAAATGGTAATTTAAGAGAAAAACTTAAATGAGTAACAAAGTAGAGTACACTTCAAGTGAAGTGGAAGTATGGGGGTTCTAATAAAGGATAAAACAATATTAGGACATGATATAGTCTGAACTTAGTAGTAATACTAAGAGAATAATTTGAGATTAGGAATAATAAATTTATATGATAGGTTATATTTATATTACAACTTGTTTATTAAATAATAAGAAGTATATAGGAAGGAAAGTATCCCCAACATTTTTAGGTAGTAAATATTTAGGGTCGGGTATACATTTAAAAAAAGCAGTAAAGAAGTATGGTACGTATAACTTTATAGTAGAGCTAGTAGAAGAATGTAACTCCTATGATCAGTTAGTAGAGAGGGAAATGTTTTGGATAAATTACTATAATGCAGTAGAAGACCGTAATTTCTATAATCATTCACCGGGAGGTTATTTAGAGGGATTTCTTCCAGGTGAAGATAATATTGCTAAGAGAGAGGATATGCGTAGATTAAACTCATTAAAACATAAAGGTAAAAAAAGGGGTGTTGAATTTTCCCGTAGATTGTCTGAATTTCGTAGGGGTAAACCTTCAGGAATGAAAGGCAAACACCACACAGAAAAATTTAAAAAAGAGCAGGGCGAAAGAACCAGAAAACAAAATTTAGCAAGAGACCCGTCTGTATATCAAAGAGTATCTGAATCTGCAAAAGGTAATAAGATGATGAATAAAGACGGGGTTTGTAAGAGAATACATCCTCAAGATTTTAAACATTATCTTTCCCAAGGGTGGGTTTTTGGTGGTTTACCTAGAAAGAAGAAATCATATAAAAATAAAAAATCTAATTAACGAATTATTTGTAACATATTTGATCAAAAGCAGAACATTACGAGGGCTTTGCAGAATTAATCGGTATTGCAAAACAAAAAATCTACGATAAAACACGTAGATATATGCCAAACTACATGTTAATCGCATCAGACATTTTACCAATTCTATCATTCTTAAGAGGATTTAGAGCTGCACCAGTAAGTGTAGTTAACGGTCCTTATTTAGCAGGTTAATATTATATAGCCTGGCTATGTAGTAATACATAGAAAAATAGATGTCTCGAAATTGCTGGAAAACCCTTAGAGACTTAACACTACAGCATAGTAAGTAATTACAAGTGTGAAAGTTAAAAAAGTTTAAGTATTGGGCAATCAGCAGCTAAGGTTCTTATAGAGAATCAGGTTCAACGACTAGTAACTTTAAAGTTATGTAGCCTTTAAGCAAAGGCGAAGTGAGACGCTCCATTACAATTAAAAAAAATGGAAGAAGATATAGTCTGAGCTTATTAGAAATAATAAGAGAATGTTAAAACATTCATCATAAATTAGCGAATTATGATTTAACAACACTGACATTAGATGGAATTAAAGTATATGTTACTCCAAACATTGCTCCAGGTAAATTTGTTCTTGGTGTAAATGGTGATGACATGATGAGTTCAGCAGCCGTGGCGATTTAACGCGGCTTAATAGTGAGAACTATTAAGATAAAACCTTGTGAATTTAGGGGAACTCTTATATTAAGTTATAAGAATATCCTAAGCTAAGATTTAATAAAAATATATTAAATAAAGTTCAACGACTATCGAAATGATAACTTGAAAGAAAAATTCAAGGTAAAACAAAGTAGAGTACGTCTCAAGTGAGATGGAAGTGCAAGGATTCTTATGAAGGATAAAACAACATAAGAATATGATATAGTCTCAACTTCATGGTGACATGAAGAAAAATTACGGAAACGGTAATTTTGCAAGATATTTGGTTTGCACCATATATGGCTTAAACATTTTGTTTACAATCGCAAAACAATAGGTCAGTTATAGAGTAATCTATAATTAAAAATATCCAATTAATTGCTGGAAAACCCTAAAGACTACAAAGCTACAACATAATCAGAAATGATAAGTGTGATATGCCGCGAAAGCAGAAAAAATTTGTAGTATAGTTTATGGTTAAAACCTAAGAACTGAATAAATGGGTAATCAGCATCCTATACACCTTATTTAAGTAAGATGATAGGTTCAACGACTATCTCGTAAGAGAGTAGAGATAAGCATCTCGAAACATTGGATAACTTCTTAATTAAGAAGTTAAAGATATAGTCTCTTCTCATATGAAAATAGGAGGCAGAAATGCAACATAAGGGTAGCGTCTTATGTTAAAGATAAAGATTGTTCCAACTCAACTTTTAGGATATGCCGATGGTGGTATGTCTCAAGGTTTAACAACTCATCTTATAAGCGGTAAGGTGAGCTAGACCACTTACATAGAAATATGTATTTATAATACCCCTAATTGCTGAAAACTCTTAAAGATTATTCAACCACAACGTAGATTGTAAAATCAAGCGTGATGGTTACGAAAGTAGAAAGAATGAATAATATAATGTAAGGTTAAACCCTAACCATTTTAATAATAGACAATCAGCAGCCAAGCAGCCTTGAAACGAAGGCTGAAGGTTCAACGACTATCTCGTAAGAGAGTAAATATCAAGCGATATTGAAACGGGGTACATCTTATTAAAAAGAGATGATGATATAGTCTATACTTTTCAGAAATGGAAAGAGAGGTAATATAAGAATATAAACCTCAACGTTAAGTAGCGAATAACGTTTAATATAATAGGGAGTACATTATATGCCTTGGAATTACTTAACAAAGACTTATTAATTGCTGGTACAGTAATTAATGAACCAGGCATGGATGCCGCTTTTGGAGTAGATACAATTTCTACTACAGCTGCTTAATTAAATAGCACATATAAAAAGAGAGAGTGTTTAAATACATTCTCTTTTTTTTTCTTGCATTTTTCTGTAAAATATACTATAATATATATGGAAGATAGACATATTCAACCTAATAATCCTATGAAAATATGGCTAAATTCAGTGATAATATATAAAGGAGGAACAAGATGTTTAATATAGCTCCTAACGGAGTTATTACTCTTAATAGAGGGGATAACTTTGAATACATGTTTAAAATAAACGAAGGTACCTTATTAGAGCCAATTTATTACACATTAGCGGCAGCTGATAAATTATATCTTGGTATAATGGAACCAAACCAACAATTTGAAAATGCGATTGTAAAAAAAGTATTTACTTCTTATAATAATACAGAAGACGGAAATGTAAAAATAACATTAGAACATTTAGATACAGCATATTTACGCCCTGGTCTTTATTATTATGAGATAAAGTTAGTTAAAGATGACACTACAGTAAATACACTTATAACTCAAAAATTCATCATAGTATAGAAAGGGGAAATGTTTTATGATTTTATTATATACATTCGAAGGTGAAGATTATCCATTCAAGGTAGAAGAAACAACAGATGATTTAGCTAATTTTTTAAAACGACATTTTGATAAGTTCGATGTAGTATTAAAAGGTAAATCTTCTGATATTTGGAATTTATTATTAGATTTAGATATTTTGGATAAGATTTTAAAAGATGATAGATTTGAAGAATATTTAAAAGAATACTACAAAGATACTGCATATGAGGATTTCTTATCGTATAAAGAAGTAATGAAAGATGATGAAGTAGTAGAAGAAGCGGTATCTACATTAGGTAGAAAAAGAGATGCAAAGGGTAGATTCGCTAGTATAAAACCTGCATATGACGATAAAGATTATGACAGAGTACAAATAAGTGCTTATAATACTTTAAAAAATAAAAAACCATATGCAGTTATTTATGCATACATTAAAGATAAATCTAAAGTATTATTAAATCCACCTCTAGTTAAAAACTCTCAAGCAGAAGTAGATGAATTTGTAAATAGCTTTAAAAAAGGTAAAGAGGCTACTAAAGTTGTAGTTGAAGTATTTTATTTAAGTCAATTAGATAAAATTGAAAGAGCATTAAAAGAAAGAGGGTTAATATCAGAAGCTAAATCTTCTAAACCTTTAAAATTATACAAATATAATGGAAGAGCATTTAACTTTGAACATGAACTACCAATTCAAGATGAATATTATGTTTACGCAGTTTCTGAAAAACAAGCATTAAATAATTTAAGAGCTAGAATTGCTAAAGAACTGGACAGAGATATAAAAAGATTTTTAGTAACTTTAGAAGATGATAAACTAAAAGAGGTAAAACCAGAAGAACAGGTAGAAGATGAAGAGCACTTTGAAAAGAAATTCTGTGATAAACATCGTAAACCAGTACCTTTAACTGATGGTGGTTATTGTCCGATTTGTGATGATGGTGTAGATGAAAGTGAATATTTTGCAGAATCTTTTGAAGATGATGGTAAAATTAAATTTATAACAAAAGAAGAATTCTTAGATAAAGTGAAGGATGGTTTTAATGACTTTGAGAAGGAAGTTGAAAAATCTCGTGGGGTAATATCCGACGTAACTTTTAATCCCTACTTTGAAGGTAAATCTTTATTTAATGTTAAAATTAATTTCACTATTGCTTATCCACCTTTTACAGGAACAGATGACTATTTTTCTAATTATAAATTAAACTATATTAATAATATAACCCATTCTGTAAAATACTTTGAGCGCCCTTTATATAAGAGTATGGTTGAAAGGGTTTATGTAAGAAATACTCCGCTTAAACTTAATAATCATATTTATACCTCAAGTATGAGTGATTATGATTATAAAAGAGTAAATGATTACACCTACAACTGCACATTCACTTTGATTGTAAGAGATGATGGAGAGTACAGGGAATACTTAGATGAAAGTAGTAAAATGAAAAATGAGAAAGAATCTTTTAAGGTAGACAATGCTTCTATTCTAGATTTAATAAGTGAATTTGAAAAAGAATATAAGTACTATTTCAACAATTTTTACTTTGGTGGAGATACCCTAGAAATTTTAATCAAAGGTGACTGGAAACATGACCATGCATTTGTTGATTTCGCATTACCTCGATTTGCTAAAGAAAAATATAATATAAATTTAATTCAAAAAGATACTATTGAACATGATGAAGATGATTATTTAGGTAGTGATAATTATGTAGCAACTCATGTATTCAAAGTAGTGTAGGTGAATTATGCCTTTAGATACAGAAGAATATGAAACCGCATTAGAGGTAGGGGATAGAGTAAAAATCATAAACACAGAAGATGTATGGGAAGATAAACAAGGGTTAATAATAGATAAAATAACTGATGATATTTATACAGTAGGTGTTATTTTCGCCCCTGGTAAAATAGTGCATCAAGATTTTGAAAAAGAATATTTAGAACCATTGAATGGAGGTAGAGTAGAAATGGCTGAAGATTATAAAACTGAATATAAATATACTAAAAAATTACCTACTAGAGTTAGTATAAGTATGTATGATTTAGAATATAGCCCTGAAACAGACAGTGAAGATTATTTAATAGAGCTAATTAATAATTATTTATCTGATAACTATGGTTATCTAGTATCAGGGTATAGTTATGATGTGAAGAAAGATAGAGTTATCGTATCTAATATTTCTTGGGATTTAGAAGAATCATATTATGATAATTATAAAACTGAAGATAAAGAGATGAGAGACAAATTAGATTGGGATAGATTATATCGCGACCATATACATTACAGAGATTTAGATTTAGAGGTCACTGATTCTTTCTTTAGATATACTTATGATGGTGATTCAGTAGAGTGGAGTGAATCAGGAGTTATTAAAGAATGGGATTATGATGTAGAAGTAGGATTAGAAGATATCGCTAGATATTTAAAGAAAAAAGAAAAAGACATTACTCAAGAAGATATAGACAATATTGACGAAGAAGATTTTGATGACTTTTTATCTGAATATTATTATCAAGCAGCATTAGAAGATGCGGAAGAAAATCACGAAGTAGAGGATGTTTACTACTACACCAGAGAGGATTAGGAGGATGATTATGAAAGGGATTAAAAATCCTATAATTTTAAATACAAATGTACAAGAAGATATAGAAAAACATGATACATTAAACCCTCTATTATTTACTATTGAAAACACTTTAAGAGAAGATGTAGAAAAAAAGATTAGAGAGATAGCTGATTTTTTTGTTAAGGAAGCGAAAGAATATGAAATACCTCTTACCTTAAAAGATATATATTTAGTAGGGTCTAATGTTTCTTATAATTATACAAAAGATAGCGATTTAGATGTACATTTAGTAGTAGACACCTCTGAATTTGAAGATAATAATGAATTATATAAAGCTCTATATAATATATATAGAAGTTTATTTAATAAGAATTACGATTTATCTATTAAAGGTATTCCTGTAGAATTATATATAGAAATAGAAGATGATATGAATGTAAAATCTAACGGTATATATTCTTTGAATAATAGATGGATAAAATTTCCAAAAGAAGAAGATATACCAAATATAGATGAAGATAAGTTTGCAAAAGAATTTAAAAAATGGGAAGATAGGTATTTCAATGTAATTAAAGACTCGGAGGATTAATATATGAGAAAAGAAGATAAAATCCTACACAATTTAACAGAAGCAAAAGCGGATATAGAAAGATTTAGAAACTGGCTTAACGATGATAATCTTTTTAATCTATATTATAAACTATCTCCTCGGTTAAAAGCACCTTATAAAGATATCTATTGGATAATGAGAAACTCTACAAAGGGAGATTTAAAATCTTATCTAGACCAGTTAGATTCTACAAAATCAAAATCAGCAACTAAAAAAGAGGAGTTAGAAGGGGCAAAATTAGTATCAGAAAATTCTTCATACAAATGTTATCATATTACAACATACGAAGCAAGTGTAATAATGGGAAGAGGTGCTAAATGGTGTATCAGCATGAAAGATGATCCTGATTATTGGAAGTCTTATACCGCAAAAGGAATAAAATTTTATTTCTTTATTGGGAAAAATGAAAAATTAGCATTAGCTCTTTATCCTAAAAAAATAACTGTTAATATTACAGATATTGACGTAGATTCCGAACCGGGGAAGATTATAACTAATTTTGAATTATTCAATGAAGAGGATGAAAACATATCATATAAAATTTCAGTGTATAATTTACCTCAAATACCTGGAGTAGAGTTGGTTTATATAGACCCTCTCGAAAACTTAGATGAAAATGGATTATATATTGATAATAATGTAGTACTTGATGCTGACAGAAATTTAACTCAGGTTACCATCCCAGAAGGGGTTGTGGGGATAGGGGATTCTGCATTTAGTTATTGTTATTTTTTAGAAAATGTGAAGTTGCCTAATAGTTTATTATCTATAGATAAAAAAGCTTTTTATAATTGTAACAATTTAGAAAGTGTAGTAATCCCAGATAGTGTAAAAAAGATTGGATATTATGCATTTTATGATTGTAGCAGTTTAACAAATGTAGTAATTCCAAATAGTGTTACAGATATTGATGCCGGTGCATTTAATAGTTGTAGCAGTTTAACAGATATAAATATACCCGATAGTGTAACAACTATTGAAAATAGTGCATTTAGTTATTGTAGTAACTTAAAAAGTGTAAGAATTCCAAATAATTTAAAAATAATAGAGTTGAGGTTATTTAGGGGCTGTTCTAATCTAACAAATATAGAAATACCAAATAGTGTAACAACCATTAAAGAATATGCATTTTCTAATTGCATCCGTTTAAAAAGTATAGTAATTCCAAGCAGTGTAACAACTATTGGATCCGATGCATTTTATGGTAGTAACAATTTAACAATTTATTGCGAAGCAACATCTCAACCAAGTGGTTGGAGTTCTTATTGGAATTCATCCAGACCCGTTGTTTGGGGATATAAAGGAGATAAGTTAGAAGAGGATAAGGAAACACCTAATATTTCCTTTGATAATTTCATAAAAGACGCGGGGGTAATTTTAGAAGACATCAACGAAGGAGAGTTATCAAAAATAGAATCTTTAATAAATGATTTATATGATTTAAGAAAAACAAGTATAGAAGAAGATGGAGAATACTCCATAGGAAATCTTATATTTAAAGAATTTCGTAATAAAGGATATTTAGATAACTTAAAAGATAGAATGAGAGAATTAATCAATAAAGAGTTATCTTTAGAAGAAACTAAAAAGGGAAAGAAGAAAAAAGGTATCTCCAATGGAGAGATGGGATGGTTTACTAAATTTAATACAGGAAATGTACCTTTTAACATTGGGTTCTTTAACATGGTAGCTAGCGGTAATTTTGGAGACAGCGGGGAGATATCTGGAGATGTATCAGGAGATGCTTCCGTAGGAAGTGTGGCTGTTGGCGAAAGTTTAAAAGGAAAAAATAAAAAATGTTATCTAAAAGAATCAATGTTTGATGATAAAGCATATGAATACATTTACAATTATTTAGAAGAAAACTATGACGGAGACGATTTAGAAGATTCCACAAAAACAATTTTAGAATATTTTATTAATGTATACCCAGAATCCATAAACTATATAGATTATTGGGGTAAAGATAAAAAAACAATAGAAGAAATAGAAACTAAATATTCAAACAAGTATATAACAGATTTATTATCATCTGAAGGTTTCCCAGACAAACTAATAGATGATTATATAAGAAACTACTCATTAGATTTGAAAAAGAGAGAAGGAGATAAATAAAGATGCCATTACCTTATGCAACACCTGCGCAAGTAAAACAATTAGAAAAACAAGTTGAAAACCTTAGACAACAAGGTTCAGAAATAGGGGGAGATATTCCTACAAAATTAAGCCAACTAGAAAACGATACCGGATATATTACCTCTACATCGTTAGCTCCATATGCTTTAAAAACAGAAATTCCAGATGTAAGTAATTTCATTACAGCTCAAGCATTAGAACCTTATGCGTTAAAGAGTGAGATCCCAGATGTCAGTTCATTTGTACCCCAAGCATCCTTAAACGAATTAATTCAAACAGTTGGCGCGGCTATTCAAATTGGAAATTCTGAACATGAAATCAATATCAACACAAATAATAGAGTAATGATCAATAGTACATATGAAGTCGCAACATTTGAACCATATGCAGGGGAACCTGGAAGAAAATTATTAGTATTAAACAACAACGATAGTATTACAGGTAAAAAGCTAGATGGAACAGGTGTACCACTAGTATTTATGTCTAAATGGGATAAAGTAGAAGTAGGGGGAAATGGTGCCCCATTAAACTTAAATGGTAGCACTGATAGAGTTACTTATAAGGATGATGAAGAGTTTGCTTTTGTTTCTGATTTAGAAAGAATGCCCCTTATCTGCACAATGCCATTTAGAAAAGTAAGTGGTTATTTAGGGGATGATGGAACAAAGTTCTCTAAAGAAACAGTATTAGGATGGTTTGGTGTTTCTACTATTGCTGAATTAAAAAGTGCTATTATAAATAAACCAATTTATTTAATGTATGGAATTTCTTTATCTACCAACCCTATGTATTATCATATCCCATGTCAATATGTAGCCTTCACAGCAAATAATAAATTAGAATTAATTACTGATGGATTAGATACAAACAATGATAAATTAAGTAGATATAAAATTGTTCTTACATTTGTTCTTGATTCTGAAGCAACAGTTGAAGATACCGAAATTGCAATTACAGTTGATGATTATTTGCATTTACCAGAATTACCAGAAGATGCAGATACAAAAACATATCAACTAAAAGCAGTTAATGGTACATTAACTTGGGTAGAATAATAGAATACATCTATATTTCTGGCTAAATTCAATGAAATAGGGAGAAAAATCAAGTCAACTACCTAACGACTAAAGTCGTAGGCTTGTAATACAGCCTTAGTTGACTAGCCTAAGCCTTAATTGGCTACGTTATAAGAGAATATATAGTTACCTACGGACGTTATACCTAATCTGTAGCTCTAAGGTTTGTGATTAAACAGTTCTGATGGGTAGGAACAGTGTTATAAATGTACAAAACCTCTTAATAACATTGGCGAAGGTATTTTACAGCTGATATGTGCTGGCTTATAGCATAAAACATATCAAATTTATTACGAAAGGAGGCATACTATGTTAGTATATGTAGTTTCAAATAATGGGCAACCACTTATGCCAACAAATAGGTATGGCAAGATTCGTAGATTATTAAAAAACGGGCAAGCAAAAGTTTTGAAGCGTTGCCCATTTACAGTTCAATTATTATATGAAACAAAAAATGTTACACAACCAATTTCATTGGGGGTTGACACTGGAAGCAAATACATAGGTCTTTCAGCAACCACAAATGATAAGGTGCTTTTTGAATCAGTTGTTGAAGTCAGAAATGATATTGTTAATTTACTGTCCACAAGAAGAGAGTTAAGGAGTAGCAGAAGAAATAGAAAAACTAGGTATAGAAAATCTCGTTTTAATAATCGAGTATCATCCAAAAAAGAAGGTTGGTTAGCGCCATCAATAAAGCAGAAAATACAAACTCATCTAACAGTTGTTGATAAGGTTTGTCATATCTTGCCAATTACCAATATTACAGTTGAGGTTGCATCTTTTGATATTCAAAGGATTAAGAATCCTGAAACATCAGGAGAGGAGTATCAGCAAGGAGAACAAATGGGATTTTGGAATGTTCGAGAGTATGTTCTGTTTAGAGACCACCATGAATGTCAATGCTGTCATGGTAAGTCAAAAGACAAAGTTCTGAATGTTCATCACATTGAAAGTAGAAAGACTGGTGGAGATTCCCCAAGTAATTTGATTACTTTATGTGAAACTTGTCATCATAAGTACCATCAAGGTGAGATAGAACTGAAACTAAAAAGAGGTAAATCTTTCAGAGATGCTACTTTTATGGGGATAATGTGTTGGGCTTTCTATAACGTGTTAAAAGAAAAGCATCAAAATGTTGCATTAACATATGGGTATATAACTAAAAACACAAGAATAAAAAATAATTTACCAAAGGGCCATTACATAGATGCAAGATGCATTTCTGGAAATCCGCAAGCTACCCAACTTGGTTATGTCTATTATCAAAAGAAAGTAAGGTGTCACAATAGACAAATACATAAAAACACAATTTTGAAGGGGGGAATAAGAAAAAATAATCAAGCCACCTTCATCATTAAAGGTTTTAGGTTATTTGATAAAGTACTTTTTGAGAATAAAGAATACTTTATTTTTGGGAGACGGACAAGCGGTTTCTTTGATATTAGAAATTTGTCAGGAGACAAAGTAAACAATGGCTCAATAGGTTTTAAGAAATTAGAATTAGTAGAGACTAAAAAATATTATTTAGTAGAAAGGAGGAGTGCTGTTTTCCTCCCATGACTAAAGTCACGGGTCTCCGAACAGCAAATTAGTGATGAAAATGCAATCTTATATAGATGAAATTAAATTAGAGTTATCTGGAGATATTTTACATTTAGAACTCCCTGATGAAACGATAGCTAAAGTAGTAAATAAAGCGTTGAGGGAAGTTCAAAGATATATAGACGAAACAAGATTAATGACAATTCCATATACTCCTTGTATTGACTTATCAGGCTCGGAAGTAAGTTCTGTGGCAAGAATATTTAGAACAGAAGGATACAATGGAGCAAACACAACTTTAGGAAGTTTTAGTGCAGACCCAATGTACGCACAAATGTGGCTAACATTTAGTAACGCAGGAACGATGTATAATTTAAATGATTATGTATCTAATTATGCAGCATACAACACATTACTTCAAATTCTAAATACAACCACAACAGACTTAGCTTTTAAACAAGATAAAGCGACACATAAATTGTATATAAATTGTGTAGACAGACCTCAATATATCACAGTAGAATATGTTCCAGTATTTAAAGATGTAGATGAGGTAAAAACCGAATATTGGCAAGATATTCTATTAAGATTAAGTGTAGCTTTAACAAAGGTAACACTAGGAAGAATTAGAAGTAGATATACACAAAACAACGCATTATGGTCACAAGATGGTGATAGAATGTTAGAAGAAGGAACCACTGAATTAACAAATCTAAGAGAGATATTGAGAGTTAATTCACAAGTTATATATCCAATTGATTAAAGGAGAATAAATTAAAATGAGTGAGAGAACAGAACAATTAAGACGAAATCTAGAAACAGCTTTAGATGAATTATATCGTAAAAAAAGCACTATTAAAGATTTGGAAATTGCTTTTCAAGAAGAGATTGAAAAGGTTTATACAGACACCCCTTGGTGGAAGGTAACTAACTACTGGGATATTTTTAACGCATTATTTTTTGAAAATAAATCAGCTGAAGAGGTAATTGATATTATTGTATCCAAAGCAGAAGAATATGAAAATAAAGAAAAAAATTCCACAAAAAATGAATCTATAAAAAAATCAAAATCATTAAAAGAATCAGTAGCTGGAAAATATTCCGAGCGGATATGGGACGCGCTAGAGGATGGGGCACTGTCTTATCAAGAAGTGGCAGAAGCCGCAATTTATTATTTAAGTGACGACGATGTAGAAGATTTAGCTAGAAGCAATGACTGGGGATTTATTTATGAAGACCCAGAAGAAGAGGATGAGGAAGAAGATTTAGATGAGTATTTTAAAGAATCAAAATCTAAAGACAAAAAAGAAAGTAAAAAGCATAAAGTCCTAAAAGTAAATAAAAAAATAAAATCAAAAAGAGGGCTCAAAGAATCATCTATTGGAAATGAACTTGCTAAATATCAAAGATGGGTAGATTATGATATGAAAAGATATGGCGAGATTTCAGATAAAACAAAAGAAGAATTAAAAGATGCAGGATTAGAACTAGTAAAAGACCAATACGGTGATTACGAAGTTATTGCTAAAGATAAGTAAAAGGAGATAAGAAATGGCGAATTATTTAAAAGAAGCATTTCAATCTTTAGACTTAATTGAAGATAAATATTTAAAAGAAGAAACCTTTCAATTAGGTAAAGAAAAAGACATTGAAGAATTAGAAGACATGATTGATTACAATGAAAATGGACCTGATATTGAAGAGGTGGTAGATTTAGATGCAGACTCTATTGAAGAAGTAAAAGATTCTTACGTAGGAGATATTGTTATTCAATGCCCTAACTGCACTCACATGTATTACAAAACTGAAGATGAAATTAAATTAGAACCAAAATCTGAAGAAAGCGATACTTTGATTTGCAATGTAGGAGAAGAATGCTATTACTGTGGTTCTGAATCAGGCTATGATGTAATTGGTAGAGTTGCCCCTTACGAAGAAAAAGTAGAAGTTAAAGAGAAAGAAGTTGAAAAAGTAGAGGATGAGGTTGTAGAAGATTATAAAAAGTCTAAATATTCATTAAGTGAAATTGAGGATGCTGTTTCTACTAGCTTTGGTTTTAATAAAAAAGAAACAAAAGATTATATTAAAAAATCTTCGCCTGAAGTTTTAGATGCTTTAGTTGCAGGATTTAAAGCTGAGGCTAGCAAGAGTTTTTTAACAGACGATTTAAAGAAAAAAGAGCCTGAAATCAAATTAGAGGGTGAAGATGATGGAGAGGATGAAGAATTTGATGAAGTATCTTTTGATGAACACTTCAACACATACCTATCAGAAAACTATAAGAATAGAGTAATGTATCATACAGATAAAGTTTTTAAAAACAAAAAGAACTTAATGGTAGAAGGTATTTTAGAATTTGGGCCAAAGAAAAGATCTAAAATTAAATTAGATTTATATAAAATTGGCAATGTGTATAGAATTAAAAATGAAAGTTTAAAACATACCTTATTTGCAAAGATACCAAATAAAAATAATAAATTAATTACAGAGGGTCTAAAAGTAAATAAAATATCTAACAAAAAGTAAGAGGTATCCATGAATAACGAGTTACCAAAATACGGCAGATTATATTCTGAAGATATAAAAATACATAGACAATATTTTGAAGAGATGGTATCCCTAATAGGTATTAATGTTCTTTATTATTCTCCTAAACCTGGTATCTCTTATTCAATTAATGGGGATTATAGTGGTTTTGGCAATTTAATTGAAAACTATAACGCCCCAATACAATTAGGATGTATTTTTGAAGAACACCCTAATCAATACACAACAAGAAAATTGGGGTGGAATTCAGAACAAGTTAACAATTCTTCTCTTATACATTTACCTTACGATACCCCAGGAATTCAAGAGAATGCATTAGTAGCGATTCCAAGTGGTATTGACAATGCTAAAGGAAGATTATTTAGAATTGTTAGAATGTATAACACAATGGTATACCCAGCATCTATTTTATGTGAAATAGTACCTGAATGGGAAGATACATCCAAAAAAGCAGATACAGTAAACTTTAAGAGAACCGATTTTAACGTTTTAAAGGGAGAAGAGTAAATGACCTTATATGAATATCTATTAAAAGAAGCAGATAACTCTACAAACGCCCCTAAAGATCCTATTGAAGCTTTTATTGACAAGTATCAATATAGACGTAGAATAGATAATGGAATAAGAATGCAAGCTAAAGGGATGGGTGAAAACAACTTTTTAAACGAGTTGACAAACCCTTTCCTTACATTTTTAAAAAACAAGAAAATTCAGCAATTAATAAAAAGTGGGGTTATAGGTGAACAACAATATTTATTTATTAACAATTTATACGCGGATGATATAATTGATGGAGATGATTTAAACTCACCATCAATTACTATCAATGGAAAACATATAACAAACCCACTATACACCTCAAAATTTTATACTCAAAGTAATATTAAAGATACTGATAGGGAGTATATAATTAAAACGTTATTATGGTTTAGAGATAATGTAAATAGAGCTACTAGAAGTTTAAACTTAAATAATATATCAAAAAAAACAGCAGAGCAATTAAAAGATTTTTTAGGGGAACACTCACCTTTTAAATTATCTAACGATAAGACTTTTGCGACTGTAGATATTGCAGACTTTGTGTCATATTTGATTCGCGAGAACTGGATAAATAATAAAGCAGAAGAAAACAAACAATCTAACTATAGAACAAAAGATAAGATAGCAAGAGCTTTAGATATATTAGAAAAAGGTGCCTACAGCACTTCAAGTGAAGAAGATAGAGCAAGTAGAGAAAGAGCGAATAGAGATGTAGTTAAATTAATCAGAGATAATGAAGAAGCGTTTAAAAATGCTTCTCCTAGAGAGATGACACAAGTTAAACAACTTTTGCAAAATATAGAAAACTCTAGGCAATAATGAAAGGATGATGCAATATGATAGTATCACTACCAAAGAATGAATTTGAAAGACTATCAAGAAATTTTATTCACATAATTATTTTACCTAGATTAAAAACATTTTTATATCAATATATAGACAATAAAAAGATGATATCTTATTTACAAGATATTGGGTGTAAATATACACCGAAAGACATTATAGATGAATTTATAAGTAATTTAAGATGTAAAGAAATAGAAGACTATTTTGATTTATATTTAGATAATCAATTAACATTTAAAAATACAAAATGGACTATAGATAGTCTAATTAAATTAATGAATTATGGAAATATTGAAATAAGAGGTATACATTTAATAGATAAAGCTATAAAATATATCCAAAATAACATATCCACATGGTTATATTTGTATAGGAGTTATAATATTTAAAAAGATGTCCTGTGACTTTAGTCATAGGTAACAGCAGTTGCATGTATTAAAACCGCAGGAACTGCGGGGATAGCCTGTTGATACTGTTATCGCTAGATAACTTGAGCAGGAAGCTGATGACTTTAGTCATCTAGTAGTTCACGGCACGGGAGGTATAGAATGAGTATAAGATATTATGATGAAGCATTATCCTCTAAAATAAAATCTTGGATGGTAGATCAAACAATACCTGTATTATCGCCAGAAGATTCTTCTAGATTATTCCAAGTGCTAAGTTATGAAAAGAAGGATAAGCCATTAACCCTCCCTTTAATTTCTTTATCAAGAGACACTAATCTTGAAATATTAAATATAAGTAGAAGACCGTTAACTTACGATGGTGCAGTTGTTGCTTATAATGAAAAGTCTTCTCAATTATTAAATGCAATCCCTATAAGACTTACATATCAATTAGATATATTTACAAAAACAGCAGAAGAGGGGGATGAGTATTTAAGAAACTTTATATTTAATATAATTAACTTCCCTAGACTAAATGTAAACATACCATATAATAATATTAATTACACACATATGGCAAATATTACATTAGATTCAACGGTAGCTAATAACACAGAAATACCTCAAAGAATTTTTCCAGGTCAATTTACAAGATGGACATTAATATTATCAATAGATGACGCATATTTATTTAGTTCACCTGTAAAAGATAATATAAAGATAAAAACAATGGATATAATTTATAAAGAAAGCAACAACCTAGAAACTACCGAAAGTGTTAGTTGTTGTGATAATAATACCTCAGAAAATATGGCTAAATTCAATGAAGAATAGAGCTAAAACTATAGAGAAAAATAAAGAAATTGTAAGGAGAATATAAATGCCAAAAATTACAATTAAAGAAATAGATATGACTAACACCTTTGTAGCTGGTGACTTAAATAGGGTTGTCGTAGTTACAGGATTAGTAGGCGTGGATGGGGATCCTAACTACGAGGTTGGAACACCTACTTTATGTAGAACGACAAGAGAATTCCAAAACACTTTTGGTGTAAAGCCTTATACGTTTGCAGCAACCACTAAGCAGGAAGGCTCCGAACAAGTGACGGTTCCTGCGACTTATGATAAAGGATGGATAGTTGCTAATAATTTATTAAATTTAGGAATGCAAGTATTATATATCGGAGACGCTGGAGGTATATCCGGGGAATCTGATAATGTAGAAAATTTTGAAAAAATACTACAAACACGAGATTTTAGCGCTTTAAAAGATAGATCCATATATGATTTTAGATTTTTAACATTAGGCGGATATAATACAATCCCGGCTGATAAGACTTACGATGATATAATTGATGGCTCAGGTAATATTGTAGGAGTAGCAAAAGCTAGAAAAGATTGCATCGCTTTAGTGGATTGTGGGTCTACTAGTGCGACTTATGCTGAAGTAATGCAAGATTTTAATAACTCTACTGGAGTGGCGACTACACCTTATAAAGCACTAGAGAAAGCAGAATGGGAGGATACATTTGTAGCAGCATTCGCCCCATGGTGTACATTTAATTTAAGCGAATTTGGATTAGCCCCAATATCTTCAGGGGAAGAACCTAACGCTAAAGTAGTAACCACTATCGATTTACCTGGTTCTATTGTATACTTATTTGCCTTTGCACAATCTATTCAAAATTATCCAACATGGTATGCAGCCGCTGGTTCTGTAAGAGGTGTTTCTCCATATGCATACACACCAAAACAAACTTACGGAGACTTAGCAGTAAATACATTAGAAACAAGAGACCCAGGAACAGCAACGATCAACGCGATTTGTAATGTAAACCCATATGGATACTTAATGTGGGGTAATAGAACATTATGCCCTGTAGGTATGACAAATAGTGGTGAAGATACAGGAGAAGATTTATCTGCTTCTAACTTCTTAAATATTAGAAACTTAATTATTGATATTAAGAAAACATTGTATCAAGCATGTAGAAGTTTAACATTTGAACAAAATAATGATACATTATGGACTAAATTCACGGCAGCAATTACTCCTTTACTAGACACAATGAAAACAAGTAATGGTATTTCAGGATATAAACTTACAAAAGGAACACCTACCGTAAAAGCAGAAATGGTAGCAACATTAAGAATTGTACCTATCGAAGCGGTAGAAGATTTCACAATTACCATTGAAATCGGCGATTCCTTAGAAGTAACAGAATAATAAGGAGGTAAGAATAGATGCCAGCAAGAACTAATTTAAATAAAGATTTAAGTACATATCATATGTCTGCAAACCCTGCGGCTTATGAAACTCAAAGAAGTAATCACTTTGTATTCACAGTAACAGGATTAGATGGTAGATTCTTACTTGCGGGGGTAGATGAAGATACAGCAGAGGATTCTGATTACATTGTCGACCCAGGCTCAAAGATTCAATTATCAGTAAACGCATCATCATTACCTTTCTTTTCAGTAGAAGAATCTTCTATTAGAAGAGGTAACTCAGCAATTTACTTCCCAACCACGGTAACATTTGAAGATGGAAGTATTGAATGTCACGATTACATAGGGCTTGCTACTTTAGATGCATTAATGGCATGGCAAAGATTGGTATATGATGTAACAACAGATACCGTAGGAAGAATGGCTGATTATAAGAAGCAATGTGAGTTGAGAGAATATACACCAGATGGTGAATTAGTAAGAAGTTGGATTCTAATTGGATGTTGGCCTAGATCTATTACAGAAGACAACATGTCGATGGAGAGTGCTGACGGAAAGATGATTACTTGCCAATTTAGATATGATAGAGCTAGACCTGTTAGAAATTATGCTATCATGTCTGGCGTTGAATAGAGAACAAAAATTGTATATTTTAGTGTAAGTACTTTTGTATATAATAGATATACGGATGTTCTTGCACTATTTTATTTTAAAGGAGGATGCAGATGCAAAAATATACAATTAAAGAAACATTTACATTACCATCAAAAGGTAAAATGTATACAAATCTTGAAAATCCATCTATCTCTTTACGTTCTATGACAACAAGAGAGGAAATGAAAAGATTAGCACCAACAGACACCCCATATAAAGCAATGAGTGAAATTATTGAAGAATGTATTGTAGGAGATAAACCATCTGTTGGAGTATATAATTTATTTATTGGTGATTATGAATTTTTACTACAAAAGTTAAGAGTAGTCACATACGGGCCAGAATATAAAATGACTGTTCAATGTCCATATTGTGGGGAAGTTACTGAAACAGTTACAGATTTAGACACCTTAGAAACTAAAGAGTTTAAAGAAGAAGTGTTGGAGTTATTAAAAGTGCAATTACCTGTAAGTGGTAAAAGTGTTGAATTAAATATTCAAACGCCTAGAATGTTAGATGAAATCGCACAAGACGTAAAAGATATTAAAAAAAGACATAAGAATTCTTATATTAATCCAGAATTGAGAGTAACCCTACAGCATTTAATTAAAAAGGTAGATGGAAATACAATGATGCCATCAGAATTAGAAATGTTTGTATTGGATTTACCGATGAAAGATGTTACAACAATTTTAAATAGATTAAAAGATTTTAATGCAAAGGTAGGCCCTGGAAGTTTACTTGAAGTTAAATGTGGCCAATGTGGTGAAGAATTTTTAACTACCTTTCGGTACACACCTGAATTTTTTGGACCCACAGAAGTTGAGTGATGGTAGACCTTACGGGCCATTTAGATATAAAGAAATAGTAAGAGAATGTTATTTTATTACAAAAAACACAAGTACATCTTATGAAGAAGTTTTAGATATGTCTCCTACAGAACGGGGATATATATTAGAATTTTTAAAAGATGAATTTGACAAAACAAAAGAAAGAATGGAAGAGATTAAAAAAGAATCCAAGAAAAAGAAGAGATAGGAGGATAATATTATGGCTATATCTAATTCTATAGATAACTTTGGCAATGGCAACAACAACGCCCAAGCGAAGAACATTCTTACCCTATCTCAATATGAAGAACAACTAGCAAAAGAGCGGGATAGAAGAGAGTTTGAAAGAAAAACAAGATACTTAAGACAACGTTATGATATGGAACTTAGATTAGGTATTAAAAATCAAGAATCCATATCTAAAATTCAAAAAGCTTTAGATAAACAAAATGCAAAGAAAGCGGAAGCTCAAAGAAGAAAAGAAAGAGCAGAGGAAAGAAAAGAACAATTAGCAAACTATTCTACTCAAAGAAAAGCACTAGAAAAAGCAATAAAGGGCACTGATAAAAAAGATAAAAGCGCATTAGATGAACTAAATAAAGCCTTAAAAACTCTTGATAACCAATACCTGCAAAATCGAAAAGAAGAGAGTAAAGAAGCAAAAGAAAGATGGGCTGCTGAATTAAAAGAAAGATATAAATTAAGTAATATACTTTCTGATTTATCTACTAAATTAACAACTTATATACAGCAAACGGCGAGTTATCAAGCAAAGATAGATACAAGACTATATGGAAGTAATAGTAAGTGGAGTAATATACAATCTAATTTATTAAGTGTATCAGGAATGTCGCCTTATGTATCTACTTCTAAATTAATGGAAAATACGTGGAATTTAGTTAATTCAGGTATTGCTTATAATCTTGAACAAAGAGCTTTTTTAGAAACTATCTCGGAAAATATTGCAAGTACATTTGATGCGGCTAATAGTGCTTTATTACGAATTGTAAGGGTGCAACAGGATGACTCTACAGCAGCTAGATTAGGTTTAGAAGCTTATTTAAATGAATTTTTAAATAATATGTTTTTAAATACTGAATATTTAACCACTCAATTTGATGTAGTAACAGAAAATTTAATAGAAGCTTCCTCTACAATGTCTAAGCAATCTTCTGTTGCTTTTGAATATGAAGTACAAAAATGGTTAGGCGCTTTATATAGTGTAGGGGTATCCGGAAGTACTATTGCAAATATTTCCTCCGCTATTGGGGCTTTAGGTAGCGGTAATATTAGTGCTTTATCTAGTAATGAATCTATGCAGAATTTAATTGCTATGGCTGCTACAAGAAGTGGTAATTCATTAGCTGATTTATTTACGAGCGGATTAGATGCTTCTAAGGTAAATAGTTTATTAGAAGCGATGGTAGGTTATTTACAAGAAATATCTTCTACAGATAATCTAGTTGTCAGATCGCAATACGCCGAATTGTTTGGGGTAACTGCTTCAGATTTAGTAGCGGTACAAAACTTAAGTGATGTAATGGGCAGTATTTCAAATAACGCTTTAAGTTATAGTGGTGCTTTATCTAATCTAGAAATGCAAGCGGGGCTAATATCTGGTAGATTAACCGCGGGGGAAAAAATAAACACATTATTAGATAACTTTGCATATTTAAGTGCAAGTGAGATTGCAACTAATCCTACCTTAAATGCTATCTGGTCTATAACCTCTATGATTAACAGTTTAACCGGAGGTATTCCTATTCCTACCATAATGGCCATGGGTACTGGCGTAGATATGAATACCACCGTAGAAAATCTTATTAGAGGGGGCATTATCGGGGTTAGTACTTTATCAGGAATAAGCGAAGTTTTAGCTGGCATGTCTGGAGGATTAGGCATTGCGGGCGCATTGAATACTTTAGGAGTATTTGACGAAGCAAGTTTAAATACAGTATTAAGTAGTAGAGGGTTAAGAAGTATTACCAGCGGAGGTAGAAGAACCGTAGGTGGAAGAACAACAAGTAGTTATACTTACGTAGGGAATACAAGTGGCAGCGATATTTATAGTCAAACAATGGCAGACGCAGAGACAGAAATGGATAAGAAACTTGCCGATGCACAAGCTGAATCAACTGAAAAAACGCTTACTGATATACATGAGTTCTTAACAAATAAACTAGATATTAAATTAGATACTATTATTAGAATAATGAGCAACATGGCTGGATATAGTATTTCACCTGTATCTGCTACAACAACTTCTGATATACAGGGGTATAACAGCCAATTGGTATTAGGGGAAGCAGAAGTAAAATTAACTGCAAGTTCCGATTCAATGTTAGAATATACAAAGAATATGAGTGATACTATGAATGAAATTAGAGACTTATTAAGCAGTGTAATCACAGGGGGAACAGTAAATGCAGCTTTAGCCACTGTATCTAGTTTACCTTTCAATAGTGAAGGAGGTAACTTTTAATGATACAATTCAATTCAAATAATATTATTGTTAATTATATCAAGCAGTTATTACATTCTTTTAATTTACCTCAAGCACATATATCAAAAGACAAAAAATATCTTAAAAACCAATATTACATAGTAAATAATAAGATATGTGTATATAATGAAGAAGAGGGGTTAAAAGTTTTAAGAGATTATAGATTTAATGATTTTATACCTAATTTAACGCGTAATTTAAAGATAACAAACAATATATATGATTCCTATACTCATAAGTATCTAGGCGATTATTTGCGCTTTATACGTGATTATAAAGGCGTTAATTTAATGCAATTATATAATTGTTTTTCTAATGAGTATCCAGAGTATTGTGAAATATCAGAATTTAATTTTAATACAAGTGATAAATCATATACAATAACCGCAATACCTGTAAAAAATAATCAAACATATACAATAGCCTTGAATTCTGATGTTGGATATGAAATATTATGTGCATATAGAGACCCATATAATAAGATAATTAATTACGGTCAAAATTTATCGGGTTTATATAGAAAATCTTATAGAAAGATTGCATATAGTAATTTTTCACAGCCTTATATTTATACGCTACCTACTATTGATAACATTTATGTGGAAGGTAAAGAAAAAGAGTTAGTATTATTATTAAAACTACCAGCTAACTATAATACATCTATTGTAGTATTAGAAGGTGATTATAGAAACAATTTTAATTATTATTTTACAGAAAAGGGCTTAGGGACAAGTGAAATCCCTTTAAAAGTATTCAACTATACATTACTTGTAGATTTTAAAGATTTTAAAATAGAGAACATGCCAGAAAATATCCCCACAAAAAATCAGTTATTAAAAATGAGTGATGGGATAAGTTATCCATTTGCTGATAGGTTAATTGAATATTTATCATTCTTTGCTATAACCCCTTTAGATAGAATAGATAACAATATATACGCGGTTCAAAATAGTTTATATAAAAAATATAATAACTATGATTTAATTAAAGTAAAAGGGGAGTGGTCTCCTTTAATGAAAAGATATATTAACTACCTAATGATACAAGGAGATATTTCATTATTATCTCAAAAAGAAGATTTATTAGGTTATGTAGATAAGGATGTAGAAAGTAAGTTAGAAATATAGGAAGGAGAAAATAAATGGCAAATATAAGTAAAATCAACTCAATAGATAATTATATTTATATTTATCATCTTCCTCAACAAAATTCATATAATGGAGAGGGTACTTTTGTTATTATCCCTCAATATCCAGATAGCATTCAAGATGCTATGAGAAGTAGTTTTGAACAAACAAACGCACTATCTAGATCAGCCCCTGTATTTTCTTACACTAATTCAGGCCCTAGAGTTATGGGGATTTCGTTAAATCTACATAGAGACATGATGGATGATATCAACTATAATGTAAGTAACATGAAGGTAGAGATAGGGGATGATTATGTAGATACCATGGTAAAGCAATTACAAGCTATCGCCCTTCCAAGATATGATTCCTCAAATAAAGCGGTACAACCGCCAATGATAGCAATTAGATTTGGTAATGAAATATTTATCAAAGGGGTAGTTATTGGAGATGTTACTGTAGTATATTCCAAACCTTTAATTAATGTAGGGACAGCAAGTCAACCTGTATTAAAATACGCTAATATTCAAGTTAGTTTTACAGTATATGAAATTGACCCTTATCAAGCTTCCGACGTAGCGGAATTGGGGAGCTTTAGAGGATTAACAAGAACGTTTAAAGAAGGATTTTATACACATTAAAGGAGGGTAGTATATGGATATTTTAAGTGAAAAAACATATAAACAAAGTAATAGATTATCTAGATATGCTGCTTTTCCTTATTACTATAATAATGAAGATAAAAAGTATATGGGTGGAATAACAGGATGGATAGATACAGATGTTTCTTATGTTGTACATAAAGTAACAGATAGAGACACATTAGATTCTTTAGCTTTACTTTATTTTGGCAGTCCTGATTACTATTGGATAATTGCTGATTTCAATAGAATTTTAGATTGTTATATAAAACTATCAGACCATTATCAAACATTAAGAATACCAAGTCTTACTACAATATCTTTTCAGGAAGGTAGATAGATATGGCTTTAGTAAACTTATTAGGAAGTACAACAAGAGTAGAAACTCCTTATGTTTCTGTAAAGATAGGGGACTACACCTTAGGCGTATATAATAAAAGTGTAGAAAGTATTTCAAATACAAGAGAAGAATCTTTTCAATACCCAAATTACATTCAAAGATTATCAGTAACTAAGATAAACGGAAAAGTGAATACCTATTCTTTAGATATTAGTTATGCAATTACTGAAAATAAAGACCCAAACTTCATAGCTAAAATATTAAGTTCAGTATCAGACACAAGAGAGATAACATTTAGTTATGGAGATATGTCTATGCCTTCTTATATTTATAGAGAAGAAAAGGCTATTATAACAAAAGTAACTTCAAACACAAGTTTTACATCCGCCGTTATCTCTTATAATATAAAAGCAGTAAGTACAGGGTTATTAGGAGCTTCCACAGCTTTAAATCATGAAGCATTATACAATACAAAGCCAAGTGATAAAATAAAACAAATGTTACAAGAAAATTCTAGATATGGTTTATTAGATATTTTTTATGGGATGAAAAATTTACCAACTACTGAGATAAATAAATTAATACCAGGAAATGATAAGCCAGTAGACATAGAATATCAATCCAACATGACCTCATTGGATTATTTATCTTATTTAGTAAGTTGTATGATTCCTAATTATTCTCCAAATAACTCTGCTTCCAATGTATATACTTTAGTATTTAGAGATGATGCAAGTTATTATACTATAGGAACCAATAACAATCAAAGATACGAATACGGGGGACCTTATTTTAAAATAGAAAGCACATTAAAAACAGATAACGAAGATGTATATGAAATAGACATTGGCTATCCTTCTAACAATATAGTAATTAATTACAATTCAACAGATGACCAAACCTACGCTATTTTTTATAAATATGCAAATAGATTAAACACGGCGGAATTTGTGCAAAGATTAAATGATGAGGGGGAAGTAGAATACATTTATTCTCCAGCAATAAGTTCAAACAATGCAAATTATATTACAAGAGCAAATGACTTGACATGGTGGTCTCAAGTAACAAGTTTTCCAATTTCATCTACAATAACAATTAAAGGATTATTAAGACCCGCGATATTAATGACTCATGTTAGATTAAATATTTTGTTTTATGGTAAGAGATATATAGATAGTGGATTGTATATTATTACGAAACAGGTTGATGAAATAGATAGTAGAGGTTATAGAACTACATTATCATTAACCAGAGTAGGAGAAGATTCTCCAGGGTTGATTAAAAATAGCTAGGAGGTATTTATAAGAATGTTAACAAAAGCTATAATTGAATCTTTACCGGGAAGTAATAGCAATAAATTCTTAATAAGAATACCCGTATTAGCAAAGGCGGGTATTACAAACGACCCCGCATCTTTAATGGAAGCCACTTTATGTTATAATCCAGGGTTAATAGATAATTATCAAGTAGGCGATGTAGTCTTTGTAGGATTCGAGGATAACAAACTAAATAAACCTATTATATTAGGAAAACTGTATACAAATAATCCAACATTAGGAGTAGGTAGTTTAAGAGTAAAGAATATTGAAGTCAATAATGAAGCAAAACTACCTATAAATACTATATTAAACAACATCACAGCAGAAGATTTACAAGGTGCTTTAAGAATGATTCAAGTGCTCTTAACAAAGAGTGAAACGGAGTAAATTGCTAAATTCAGTGAAGAAAGGAGTAGTTATGAAATCAATTGGATTCCCTAAACTTTTCAGAACAACTGTATCAACTAATGTTATAGAAGATATGGACGCAATTAAACAAAATATAAGTCTCCTCCTCTCTTCAGAAAAAGGGGAACTTCTAGGAGACCCCTATTATGGAGTTAGATTAAAATATTATTTTTATGACCAAAACAACTATGTATTAAAAGACATATTGTTAGATGAAATATATACTGCTTTAGTATTATTTATGCCTCAATTAAGTTTAACAAGAAATGATATTACATTTATAACAGGTAGAGCTGAATTAAGTATTAGAATAAGAGCTCTAAATAAATTAGATTATACAACAAATATGTATGATATTGTATTATTCCAGGAAGGAGAGGAATAGAGATGATTACGCAACAAGACCTTAATATATCTAATATATCCTATACTGATAAAGACTTTCAAGAAATTTACCCTGAATTATTAGACATGGTAAGAAACTTAACAAATAGATGGGACCCCTCTACTTCCAATGAAAGTGACCCAGGTCTTATCTTGTTAAAGTTAATTGCTTTTATTGCGGATAAAAATAATTACAATATTGATAAAAGTGTATTAGAATGTTTTATGCCATCTGCAACCCAAGAATCTTCCATGTATAAATTATGTGATTTAATTGGGTATAATATGAAATGGTATATATCAGCAACAACCACTATTTCATGCATGTATACAGGAGAAGAAACCTCTGTAAATATTGAATTACCAAAATATACAACGCAATTCCAAAATGAAGATGGAAGTATTGTATATACACTTTTAGAGGATATTAACTTAACCACTAGAGGTATTGCTACTACAGGTAAAGCAGTAATTGAAGGAACAGTACAAGAATTAACAATAGGAAATTCTAATATTATTACACTACAAAATATAGATGAAAATAATAGAGTTTATTTCCCTCAATCAAACATTGCTGAAAATGGTGTTTTTATTAATAACATAGACTCTAATGGCAATGAAATAACAAACGATGAATGGGTAAGAGTAAACAATTTGAACACGGCTAACCCATCTTCAAAACCATTTAAAGTAGCATATGACTCTATAAGACAATTACCCTACGTAGAATTTTCAGATAATATTTCTGATATTATAGACAGTGGAATTATAATTAGATATACCGTATCTTCAGGGGAAAGAGGAAACGTTAATGCAAATATTCTTACAGCAATAGTGGAAGGTAGTGTCGCTGATATTGATACAACTTCTATTGTTGTTCAAAATGCTTCTGCAGCAATTAACGGGGCAGACCCTGAAACTATAGACGAAGCATATTCTTCTGCAAAGAGAATTGTAGGTACTTTTAATACGTTAGTTACGCCAAGAGATTACGCTAATGCTATTTATAACATGATAGACGAAGTGACTAATAATTATTTTGTTTCTAATTGTCAAGTAACCGATAGAAGAACAGATATAAATTATAACACACCTATTAGAACTTACGGTGCTTATGGACCAATGACTGTAAATAATATAGCAACTACAGGAAGTGGTGACCCTGAGATTACCGCATATGATTTATGTTTATATCCATTAAGACCATTATCGGTACCTTCAATAGATGGTTATAATAATTCATTCAATTATTTATCAGATTCTTTAAATTTAATTACAAATACCTTAGAAGACACAAATGGTGCTTACGCTTCTTACGCACATGACTATAAGGAATTACAAGCAGGTGACATTATTTTAATTAAGCCAAAATATCCGCTAAGTGTTAAAATAACAACAACCTCTAAAGTAGATAGTTTAGAAGCCGCTGAAGTTATTTCTAACATTAATAGAGCACTAGTTAATGCATTCAACCCAAGACAATTAGAATATGGATATGAAATACCATATGATTCTATATATAATGTTATTCAAAAAGCGGATAGCAGAATTAAAAATGTAAGTTTAGAATCTTTAACCCCAAGCATAGCAGCAATAGAATTAGATTCTAATGGAGGTTCTAACGAGGTTGATTTCTTTAACGTAGAAGAAGGTACAACAAGTCCATATATTAGAATGCTAGCAAAGAATGTATTAGCGGGTAGAACAAATTTATTTGATAGAAATAAAGAGTTTAAATATTTATATGGCCAAACAAATGGTACATCCTACCGTAATATAACATCATTAAGTACAAATGCAAATATTACATTTTCTAATGCTAATAATTTTAAATATACAGTAAGAGCTAATGAAGCTATAGAATTAGTTACCCCTAATTATTCTACAACTATTACTTATCCATATGGTGTTTATTATAAAACAACAAACATCGATACTACCATCAATGCTAACACTGTATATCAATTAACAGGAAACCAAACTCTAGAAGTTAAATACACAAATAGTAATGACCAAGAGATTACACGAACATATACAGCAGATACTGTTTTTCAACCTAACTTTAATTTAAATTTCAATACTGCTTCTAAGGTAGAGGGATATGCTTATTTAGGAACTAATGAGGAAATAGCGATTAAAGAAAAAGTAGAATCAGTTATTACTTCTCCAAACTTAAAATGCTTCTGGGTAAGAGGAAGTACAGGGGATGTATTATTTACTCCTGAAGACCAAGTAGGAAAAGTAAGTGCAGAAGGTGTGTATACTTATCAAATTATATTACAACAATCTGATTACTTCTATTACACAAATAATGCAATGACAGAATTAGTAATATTAGGAAGCGGTACTAGATTAACTTATACAACAACTACAGCCTTAACTACATCTTCTACTCTATGGAGAAATGATAGAATTAATGAATTAACATTAGAAGATATTAATACTAACGGATTAGCGGCTTTTAATTTAAACATCTGGTATACACGTAACTTTAGTAATAATAATTTAACTATTACAAATATGGTTATTTATAACTTTAATGAAGGTTATAATGTAACACTTAGTGGAACTACTAATAGTTTATCATTAACTAATAAGTTACAACCATTAGATAGTAATATTAAAGTTACTTATGTAGAACCTTCATCTACTACTTCTTCAACATTACCAGCAGTTGCAGACGGGTATCAAATTAGATCTAGATTAAATTTAAATCTTCAAAACCAAGCAGAACAAGCTTTATTATCTAATCAATCTATTTCTTTAAATTATAAAGGAAGCGGTCAAGATATGGGTACACCTGCTGAGATTAAGGGAAATGATGATACACCTATATATATTCAAAGTAATATAAGTATAACACTACTTGGCGAAGATAATATAGCTATTGGAGAAATTTACCCAACATTAAGTTTATTATCTTATGAAAAACCTGGAGTTACTGCTGATGTAAAAGGAGAAACTAACCCAGTTGAAAATATTAATGTGGAAGATTATTTTAGAATTAATTTAAGTGACGTAGGAAATGGTGGTAAGATAAAATTACCTTTAATAGGAATAACATCTCCAGATTATCAATTACAACTCATGATGATTTATTGGGAAGGTACAGATAATACAACTATTAGTATATCTGCTACTGGTGGTACAATAACAAACTACCCTGATACAAGTAAAAGTATAAATTCATTGTCTCCTGGTATGAATATTATCGCATTTAAGTCTACTTCATCCACAGCTTCCATAGAGTTAACAATAAATAATGCAACAACAACACCTCTAGGGGCACTTTCATTTAGTCCTATTTATAATACGGAGGGAATAAATTCAACTTTCGATTTAACCAGCACAGAAGAAGGGGCGTTGATGGAAGAAATTAAAACATTAGATAGTAAAGACATGTTTGATTATACATTAGAAGCGGAAGATTATCATTTAATAGAAGTAGATAATATGAAATCTGTTTATGCATTATATGACCCTAACAATGTATACAATATAATGGTATTACCTCAAATAGATATAAGTAATTCTAATATAAGTGTTGTTAGATCTTCGAGAACAAGTTAATAGGAGGTATAGATAATGTTAGATATATATAATTTTATACCTCATTATTACAATGATAAATCAAGAGATTTCCAAGTATACACAGCTTTATTAAATATCTTATACAATGGGATTAAAACAGATATAGATGCTATTTTAAATTTTCCATTAAGTACTAATTTAGATAACAAAATGTTACCTTTAGTTTCTTCTACAATTATGTTTGATTCTCGAAATTTTGGTAACGACCCACATTTAAAAGCAATATGTCAAAATTTCATTGCTATTGTTAGAAATAAAGGGACAAGAGAATCTATACAGACATTAGTTAATATAATGTTAAATGTACAAGATATAAGAGAAGATACAGTTATTAATATAGATAAAAGAAATGCAACTATAGATATTTATTTACCTGTAAATTTTAAAGATATAGGTTTGTTTGAAAGAGTTTTAACTTATATTATCCCATCTGGATATGTATTTAATATCTATAATGCAAATGTATTAGATAACCCTAATTATGCGGTTCCTGTAGTATATAGTGGAAAACAAATAACAGCTAAATTTAATACTGATTCTGATTTATCTCAAATTACAATTTTTGATAAAGAAGATGGAACGCCAACAACTTTAACACCAGATAGTATTAATCCTGCAGGGGAAACAGTATCTATACCTACAGGCTCAACTTATGTAAGCGTTGTAACTGACTTTAAGGATTTAATCAATTCAAACGAAAACGAAGAAGGAGGACAAAACAATGGCTAGAAAAAAGAAAAAAGTTAAAGAACAAGAAGTACAAGCTACTCCTTCTTCAGTTAGTTATAAAGGAAGAGTAAAGATAGAATTAAGACATGGTAATACAACTTATAAAACTATTAATAAAAACAATGCGGGTGCTTCTAATTTGTTCTACTTCTTAGCGCAATGTTTAGCGGGTAATTATATTGCAAATAATAGACCTTATTTTATCGCTTTATATAACGTGAGTGATTCAGCAGTGGAAGAAGGTACACCTATATTATCTGCGCCAACTCCTGCTAGTAGCATAACTATTAATAATATAACTGGTGGTGAAGGATGGGAAGTTAGATATTCCTTTATTATAGGTCAAAATATTTTAATAGGGGATACATTTAATCAATTAAGACTTTATGGAAGCACTAATGCGATCACCCCTACTATTAATAACTTTTCAGCAATTATAGATTTAGGAATAGAAGGTGTAGAAGTAGACCAAACATCTAATTTAGTAATAACCTGGTATTTAGATTTAGATAATGCTATGCAAGGAGGTAATTAGAAATGCAATTAAATAGTGTCAACGTAAGATTATACCCTTCCGCTTTTAGAGGGAACAATTTTAACCCTGAAGCTAAATTAAACACCGAAGAAAATATTACCTCTTTGGTATCAAGATTGAGTTCGAGAGATGGTTTTGTTTTAAGTAATACTTGGGTAAGCTCCACAGGCGGTATTGCTAATTCAAATGCATTTATATTTTCTCTTCATGGATACATATTTGAAATAGCAAATTTAGCAAGTACTTTAGATAGTTTTTCTACCAGAACATCTATTTATGCACATATTAGAGTTGGTAGTATGAACTCTGGTAATCCTGACACTGGTAATACAGGATATAGTGCTGTTGTTTTAACAGGTATTGATGGAGGTACCTCTACAGACCCAAGCACAAATCAATACGCGCCTGGAGATATTTTAGATATACCTCAAGAGGAAACTTATACATTTATAGGATTAGAACTTATCGATTCTTTAGAAGGTATGGCAACTTCAAGTGAAGATTTCTATTTATTACTATTAAGTAGAGCAAGTACAAGTGATGTATGGTCTGTACCAACTTCTAGCTCTATTAAATTTGATTTAGTAGATATCTCTGGCGGACAACTAGGCACAAATGAAGAGTTATCGTTAGCTAGTCAATTAATAACTGAATTTATAAAAGCAAAATCTACCATAATAACTAATTTAACTGATGAAGAGGTTACAAGCATACCATCTGGAAATCCTCTTCAAAGCATTATATTTAACAATAATAGCAACACTTATGCAGAGGTAACTAATACCGATAACACTATTACTTTACAGCAATATTCTAATGGAGAATGGAATAACGCTTCAATATCAAGTATTCCTGTACCTAATGCGATTTCTAAAGGTTATTTTTACCAAAATCCAGATACAAAAATATTAACTTTATATTATTTCGACGAGGAATAATTGTATATATTTGTGTAAGAAGTTTAAGGGGAGAGATATATGGTAAAAATTAAATGCCCAAATTGCGGCGGTGAATATTTAATCTCTGAAATCTTCTATTCTGATGATTTATTAGATAATCCAGAAGTGGTAATTAGAGATGAGGAAAATAAAATATTAGATATCATAGGAGAAAAAGCTACATATAAAGAGGAGTATACATGCGATTTTTGTAATACTCCTTTTGAGGTTTTACTAGAAATAAAGCCAAAAGTAGTTGCAGGTAAAAAATGATATATATAGAAGAAAGAGTTACAAGTAAATTACCGGGGTTAACTTCTCTCTTTATAAAATTTAATTACGATAAAGATATTATAGGTTTATTAAAAAATTGTTTAGTTTATCATTACGATAAAAACACTAAAGAATGGGAAATACCTATCATATATCTTTTTTATATAGTAGATAATCTTCAATATTTTGATGATATAGAAGTATCTTTATTAGAAGGAAATCAAGAAGTAGACACATACCAACCCCAACTTGTAAACACATATTCTTATAAACCATTTCAATATCAACTAGATGGTATTCAATATGGGTTAAATCATGATAAATGGCTTTTACTTGACGCTCCAGGTCTTGGTAAAACTTATCAAATTATACACTTAGCGGAGGAGTTAAAAATACAAAAGGGGTTGAAACATTGCTTAATTGTATGTGGATTAAATAGTTTAAAATCTAACTGGAAAAGAGAGATAGAAAAACATTCTAATTTATCGTGTACAATATTAGGCGAAAGAATAACCAAAAGAGGAAATTATCAAGTAGGCTCTTTATCAGATAGATTAGAGCATTTAAAAAAAGATATTCAAGAGTTTTTTATCATTACTAATATAGAAACATTAAGGGATGATAATATTATAAAAGAATTAATCGAAAACAAAAATAACATAGATATGATTGTTATCGATGAAGCTCAAAGAATTAAAAACATAACATCTCAACAAACTAAAAACTTCTTAAAACTCAAAAATTTTAAATATAAAATTGCCGCTACTGGAACATTGATAGTCAATAATCCTTTAGATGCATATTGTGCTTTAAAATTTATAGATAACGAAAACAGTAATTATACAACTTTCAAAAATTTTTATTGTATTATGTCTCCTTATATAAGAGATATGCCTATAGGGTATAGACATATTGATTTAATTAAAGAACAAATAAGTGGATGTTCTTTAAGAAGAGATAAAGACTTATTAGATTTACCTCCAAAACAAATCATACATGAATTAATAGATATGAACCAATCTCATATAGATTTATATAATGCAGTGAGGGAAGGGATTAAAGAGGAATTAGATAAAATACAAATAAAAAATAATTCTATAAGAGCTTTAGCAACAAGATTTAGACAAGCAACTTCATGCCCTTCAGTATTAACTTCGACCCCAATTCAATCTAATAAGGTAGAAAGAGCGTTAGATTTAATAGAACAAATTGTAGAGAATGGGGATAAAGTGGTAGTATTTTCTTCATTTAAAGCTGCTGTTTATGATATATATGACAAGGTAAAAACAAAATATAACACATTAGCAATAACAGGGGATACAAAAGAAGAGGATGTTCAATCTTATATAACTTCTTTTCAAAATAATCCAGAAACAAAAGTATTAGTAGCAACATGGCAAAAACTAGGAACAGGTCAAACATTAACTGCCGCTAATTATATGATATTTATAGACACTCCATATACTCCTGCTGAATGTTTACAAGCAGAAGATAGAATATATAGAATAGGTAGTAATAAAAAAGTATTTATTTATTATCTATGGTGTAAAGATACTTTTGATGAAAGAATAAAAGAAATTATAGAAACCAAATCCGCTATAACAAATTACATGGAAGATAATATAAATGAGGGTGATTTAGAAATTCTAAGAAGATTAATAAAAGCGGAATTTGAACAGGTGTAATTGTAAATATACAATTTACATCTTTTTTTATTGCATTTTAAAATTTTTTATTTTATAATTATATTGTAAATTAAGGAGATGGTATAATTGCTACATGATGTATACAATACTTATTATCAATGTGCAAGTAGTATTCCAAATTGGGAAAGCATGAGTAAAGCAGATTTAGCCAACGCTTATTGTGATGCTGAGGAGAAGGGGGACGAAGAGGGTAAGAGTAGATATTATAGTGCTTTAATGTTAAGATATTGGGGTAATGTTTTTAAATTGTTTAGAGAAAGTAAAAGTGCTAGATTAGAAATAGAAGATTTTGCTTCTTGGTTAAGTGAATCTTTAAATGTAGCATTTAAATATAAAAGATGGAGAGACCCTAACCATAAAGCCTTTAAAGACCCCGATGCTGTAGATAAAATTATTAATAGATGCATTTACTCAACTAGAAAAAGATATTACACCTATTTCAATAAAGACAAGAGAAAACTAAACTATATTATCTTCTCATCCGATAGTTATCCATCAGATTTATTAGATTTCCATAACAACGTAACACCTTCTCAAAACACTACATGTAAAGATATTATTACAAATTTAGTAAAAAGAGGGAAATTAGAGGAGGCAATTATAGTAGATAGTATTTGTTATCAAGATACTACTCAAAACGGCAATTTTAGTAGAAGAAAATTACTAAAAGAATTAAAAGAATTAGACGCATCGAGATTTTTATTAAATAAAGAAGATTTAAACTTACAAATAAAAGATATTATTAATAACTTTAAAACATTAGATTCTGCCCAATTAAGCAGGAAAATAACCAAAACACTTAATTTTTTAAAGAAGGACAAAGAGGTGTTAAATATTTTATGCTGTTAAATTTATTAAACTCTCAAAATTACATTTCTGTAAATATTGATGCAATTAACATTTTTGGATTAAATACTGCTGTTTATTGTTCAGAGTTACTAAATATTTATAAAAAAGCAACATTAAAGAATAAATTAATAGATGAAAAGTTTTTTAAAGTGGATAGAAAATATATATTTTCAAGAACATCTTTAACCGTAGAAGATCAAATTAAATGTGATTTGAATTTATCTAAAGTCAATATTGTTTCAATCAAAGAAGAAGATAAAGATGTAATTAGTTTTGATTATGAATTATATGCTTCTATATTATCATCAGAAGATTTAAAGTTATTAGAAGATGTAAGTAAAAAAGCAAAAATTAAAACTCCTCGAGGCGTTGCAGAATCTAAAAGACAACATGCTATTACCGAATTAAAGAACAGCATTATTTGTAGTAATTATGAATTATTAACTGCGTTAAGAGGATGGGTAGATTCTATATTTAGTAGACCAAATGGCTATTTATCTTCAAAGGTGGTTAAATTGTTTCAAGATACTTTAAATAATTATACAAAAGGTGATTTAGATTTAGCTTTAAGACTAGTAGAAATATCCACGATACAGGGATATAAAGATTGTAATTGGGCTATTCAGTTATATGAAAAAGATTTAAAAATGAAAGCTAAAAATGAGGCTTTAAATAGACAAAGATTACCTAGAGTCACTGAGATTAAAAAAGCAACCTCAGAAGATTTAAGCGATGAAGAATTCTAAGGAGGTGGAAAGATGGAAAATAAACAAAATTGTTGGATGTATGATCGATGTAATCATATAGATTGCAATAGCTTTTGTTTAAAAAAATATAAATTAGATTATCTTTTTGACGAGGCTTTAATTTCAAAAGAACAAAGAAAACATATCGTGTTAAGATTAGATAAAGATAGAAGCGATATAAATCCTTTTGACGTTCTAAAAAATATATCTAATAATATAGTAGACTTTATTAATAATGGTAATAATTTATATATACATTCTTCTAACACAGGGAATGGTAAAACCTCATGGGCGTTAAGACTTATTCAAGAATACTTTAATTCTATTTGGTTGTCTACAAAATTAGAATGTAAGGCTTTATATATTCATGTACCAAGATTTTTAATTGAGCTCAAAAGTGATATAGATAAGAAAAGTGAATACATCGCTCATATAAAAGAAAACGTATTAAATTGTGATGTAGTAATATGGGATGATATTGGTACAAAAACAGTAACTTCTTTTGAATTTGAAAATCTAATGAGTATTATAAACACAAGAATGGATAATAACAAAAGTAATATATTTACATCTAACTTAAATGATATAGAATTACATGAGGTATTAGGGGATAGATTATATTCTCGTATTATTAATAATTCTACTAATATTGAATTTAAAGGAGCAGATAAAAGAGGGTTGAAAGGGGATAACTATAAATGATACCTAAAGGCGCAGAATGTTACTTATTTACAGTAGACTCGGAAGAAGCTGCAAATATATTAAATGGAAAGCTTAAATTTCTACGTTATAATAGCTATCCTAGTATTAAATTAGATAAATATATTTATGGTTATATCTATATAACAAAAAGTAGTAATGGTTTATATAAAACTAGTTATTTAAAGAATAAATTTAAAGTGGAATCTAAAGATGATTTTACCACGACCTCTTCACCTTTAAATGGTAAAGTAATTGCTAGATTTAAGTTTAAAGAAGCTACAGATAAGGGAATTAAAATTAAAGCTTTAAAATATTTAAAAAATAATTTAAAAGTATCAGATTTTATTGCCCCCTGTAATAATTTATGTGAACAATGTAGAGCCTATTCTCCTTCAGAAGATAGATGTAAATGTTTATTAAATTTTAACTTACCTCTTTTAAAAGCTCCCTCAACTTTTAGAATGGTATATAGAAAAGATGCAGAATTAGAGTACATTTGGAAATATTTCATAAAAGAAAAAGATTGCAATTTACATAAAAGTGCGATAGAATATAAATATAAACTAATCCGTAATCTAGAATATTTGGATGAAGGAATAGAAAGGGTAGATTATTAATGATTCAATTACAGGTATTAAATAAAATATTAAAAGATAAAGATTCTTCTTTTATTGTGGATAACAATTTAGATGAAAGTTATTTTTCTGATTATAAAAATGAATTTAACTTTATAATCAACCATTTAAATAAATATAATTCTATACCTGACCTTGCAACTTTTCTTAATGTGTTTGAAGATTTTACGGTATTACAAGTAGAGGAACCAGATTCCTATTTATTAGAAAAATTAGAAGAAGATAGAACACAAAGAAAATTAGCATTTTCATTTAATAAAATAAGAGACTTACTAATGAAGGATGATACTAATGGCGCTCTTAATTATTTTAAATCCACTTTTCAAGACGTATCCGCCTCTTCTTCTAAAGTTCAATGCGTAGATATCTTAAAAGATACAAGTAGATACGATAAATATATTGAAAGAACTCAAGATTACAATAAATATTATATAAGAACAGGATTTAAAGAATTAGATAATATAATTGGGGGATGGGATAGAGAAGAAGAATTAGCAGTAGTAGCCGCCCGCACTAACGCCGGGAAAAGTTTTATCTTAATTAAAATGGCATTAGAGGCTGTAAAACAAGGGTTAAATGTTCTTTTGTACAGCGGGGAAATGAGTGAGAAGAAAGTAGGATATAGAATGGATACTTTAATTAGTCATATTCCTAATACAAGTTTAATAAGAGGGCGTTCAGATGTACAAATTGACTATAAGAAATATATAGATTCATTATCTACCATGTTTAAAGGATATTTTAAAATTGTAACTCCACAAATGTTAAATGGGCCAGCAACAGTGGGAGCTTTAGGAAATTTAATAGACAAGGAAAAACCAGATATTCTATTCATTGACCAACATAGTTTATTAGAAGACCAAAGGAAAGCTAAAACACCAGTGGAAAGAGCAAGTAATATTTCGAGAGATTTAAAAAATCTACAAGTAATGAAAAGAATACCTATTATTTCTGTATCTCAATTAAATAGAACTAAGAATGAGGATGATACTATTGATACCACTCAATTATCCATGAGTGATAGAATATCTCAAGACGCTACTATTATTATTGGATTATCAAGAGATAAAAAAGATAAAAACTTAATGTCCTTACAAATAGTAAAAGCAAGAGATGCAGAGGCCGGTAGAATTCTTAAATATAATGTAGATTTTAACACAGGCATATACACATATATTCCAGAAGAAGATACTACTCAAGATATAAATAAAGAATACACATATAGATATGACGTTGATGAGGAACTATTATGGAAATAAAAATAGGGTCTGATAAAATACATGTAGATATTCATCAATTAATGGAAGAGTTACAGCAAGCATTAAAAGGGGAAAAATTAAAAGACGTTCAATTTAAAGGTAACAATATTAGAGTAACTTGCCCTTATCATTCTAACGGAAAAGAAAAACATCCATCTTGTGGTGTTTATTGCGGTGAAGATAATGAAGAAGTAGAGCCTGGAACATTTCACTGTTTCACTTGTGGTGAAAAAGGTCCTTTATATCATTTTATAGCTTTATGTTTTAATTGCACTGACGAGGAAGCAAAAAAATGGCTTTTATATAAATATAAAAAAAGTGAGTTAAAACAACAAAAATTAAACTTAAATCCTATTATATTAAAAGAAGGTGATATTAAATCAAAAAACACTTTTGATAGAGAGGCTTACTTAAAAAACTTACAAGACTGGCATCCCTATATGGAATATAGAAAACTAACTAAAGAAGTATGTTCTTTATTTGAAGTAAAGTACGACCCTTTTACCGAAGATATTGTTTTTCCGGTAAGGGATGAGATTGGCAATTTAAAACTTATTACAAAAAGAAATATTCATTCAAAAAGATTCATAATAGAAGAAAACATAGAAAAACCTGTTTATTTATTATATTTTTTAGAAAAAATGGGGATAAAGGAAGCATATGTATGTGAATCTCAAATCAATGCATTAACCTTACATACCCATCACCTTCCAGGAATTGCTTTAATAGGTACAGGCAGTAAATATCAAATGGACATCTTAAATAAATCTTCCATAAGAGTTTATCACTTAATGTTTGACCCAGATAATGCGGGAGAGGATGCTACTAGAAGATTTATAAAAAATATAAGAAAAGATGTAATGGTGGATGTAATTAAACTACCAAAAGGAAAAGATGTAAATGATTTAAGTTATGACGAATTAGAAGAAATTTTACAAAAACAACTTGCAATATAAAAAAATATAGTATATAATAGTAGTGAACTAAAAAGGAGGAATAAAAATTATGGCAAGATTTAGTACAGCTGATTATGAATATCAAAGAAGTTCATCTACAGTCGATAGAGTAACATTTTTTGGGTTGAAAGGAGATGGGGATGAAGCAATTGTAAGATTCGCATACACTTCTCCAGATGAATTAGAGGTATTTACAGTACATAACGTAAAAGTTGGTAACGCATATAGAAAGGTAAATTGTTTAAGAGGTCCAAAAGAAAGTGTAGACAAATGCCCTTTATGTAAATCTGGCAATAACATTCAATATAAAATGTTAGTTAAATTAATTGAATATGTTACAGATGAAAGAGGGGCCGTTACACCTGTCCCAAGAGTATGGGAAAGACCTACATCTTTTATTAGTGTGTTAAGAAGTATTTATGAAGAATATGGAGATATCAGTAGCGCTATCTTTAAAATTAAAAGACATGGGGAAAGAGGAAATTTACAAACATCTTATGATGTATTATTTGCAAACCCTGCTATCTATAAACCAGAAGTTTTTGTAAAAGATTTTTCTGGGTTTGATAATTACTCACCTTTAGGTTACAACATTTTAGATAAATCTGTAGAGGATATGGAAACCTATCTACAAACCGGAAATTTTCCATTGCGTACAGTTTCTAAAGAAGAAGCTAGTACAGAAGCTACACATCTCGCACAAGGTGTTTACAGTGAACCTATTCAATATGGGGAATTAAATCAAACCACTGATTTTACTAAAGCTATTCCATCTAATGTGCCTACAGGTAACCCTAATACAGTAACCGCAAATATTGACATTAACACAGCAAACCCTCGTATGTCAACAAACGCCCCAACTCAGTTTAGAAGACCTGTAAATACCCCAGCACCTTCTACTCAAACTGTAACCCCTCAACAAGGTCCTAGAAGATACACTTACTAGTTTTTATGTTAATGGAACAACTTACTTTAGGAGATATTGATAGTCAATTTGTTAAAGAAAAAGCAAAAAAAATATCAGAGACTATTAAGTCTCCTTTAATTATAGAAGAAGATAATATTGAAAAAATATTAAAATCAAAAAAAGTACCAATTAAAGATAAATTAGGTATAGTTGAGAAAAGGGTACATCAAGTATTAGGTAAATATAAAGATAACACTTTAGTTATTAGAAACAAAGAAGAATTTCATCAATATATAAGTGATTCTATAAATAATGATTTTATCTCAATAGACACGGAAACAAATAACAGTCTTGACCCTTTAACATGTAAATTAATGGGATTATGTATCCATACTTATAATCATAAGCAAGCATACATACCTGTAAATCATGTAAACTTAGATACAGGGGAAAAACTAACTAATCAACTTACAGAACAGGATATTAAAGAAGAGTTAAGTAGATTAGGCGATACTAAAGTAATTATGCACAATGGTAAGTTTGATTATCAAGTAATTAAATGCACCTGTGATATTGCTTTAAATGTATATTGGGATACAATGCTGGGGGCAAGATTAGAGGATGAAAAGGCTAAGGCGGGATTAAAGCAACAATATGTAGAAAAAATTGACCCAGAAGATGAAAAATACAATATTAAAGAGTTTTTTGCAGGATTAGAATACGCAGTAGTTCCTCCTGAACTTTTTGCTCTATACGCGGCAACTGACGCTTATAAAACAACTAGATTATATGATTATCAACTAGAATGGTTTAATAAGCCAGAAAATAATAAATTATTAAAAGTTCTTAGAGAAATAGAAATGCCTATTCTAACAGTATCAGCAGAAATGGAATTAAGAGGTATTTGTTTAGATTTTGAATACGGGAAAAGATTAAGTGAAAAGTATCATAAATTATTAGATGATGTAGATAAAGAAATAGATAAAGTATTAATTGAATTGAAGCCGACAATAGATGCGTGGAAAGAGTCTGCAGAAGGTCAGGTAATGGTAAAGAAAAAAACAAAAGCACAACAACTATCCGACCCAATTTCTTTAACATCGCCAACACAGCTTGCTATCTTATTTTATGATATTTTAAAAGTAGGGGTTATGGATAAAGAAAACCCTAGAGGTACAGGGGCAGAGATTATTGATAAAATATATGAGAAAACAAAAAATCCATTATGTAAATTAATTATAGATAAAAGAGGGCTAGTTAAGTTATTAAATACTTATATTGATAAATTAACAGAAAGTGTCAATCCCTCAGATCATAGATTACATGGTGAATTTAATCAAATGGGCACGGATACAGGAAGGTTTTCTAGTTATAACCCGAACCTTCAAAACATCCCTGCGCATGCAAAAGATATTAGACCTCTATTCATAGCGAGTCCCGGCTATAAATTGGTTGGCGCAGATTTCAGCCAAGCAGAACCAAGATTACTAGCATGGAGTTCTCAAGATGAAACAATGATAACTGCTTATAAAGATAAAAGAGATTTATATGCAACCGTAGCCTCAACTGTATTTAATAATAAGTATGAAGATAATCTTGAATTTTATCCTGACGGTAGTATGAACTATGAAGGAAAAGAGAGAAGATCTTTTTGCAAAAGCGTAATTTTGGGTGAACATACGTTATGCCCAAGTAAAATCGTGTGAACATGATTACTCAATGGTGTCTATCTGAAAGGATAGGCTAACGGTAGAAGTGAGATATATGAATAAGCTTCGTAAGAGAACCTACGGTCTATGTATAAGTATAGATAGCAGGTAATACCGTGCTTATATTATGCTACAACTATCTTAATAGGGTGGAAATATAAGTGTAACGACTAGTCCTGATGAATGTAGGGACGTAGGATGGAAGACGAGTTACCATCCCAAGCGCACGACAACCTAGATAGAATAAAATATCTAGATGATGAGATAGTCTGTTTAATATAGAAATATATTAAGTTAACGATTATGTACGGAAGAGGTGCACCTTCTATTGCAGAGCAAATTGGTAAAACAACCGAAGAAGCACAAGTTATTATCGATTCTTTTTATCATGGGTTTCCAAAAGTAAAAATTTGGATGAATAAAATTTTAGAAGAAGGTAAACGTAGTGGGTATGTAGAAACATTATGGGGAAGAAGACGCAGATTACCAGATATTAAGTTAAGTCAGTACACAGTTACTTCTTCAATTAACAACTTTATTTTTAATCCATTTATTGATTGCGAAGACAAAGAAGATGCTGTTATTTTTAATAAAATAAAATTGTATCAAGAAAAATTACAAACCATAAAAACTGTAAATGATTATTTAAAACTTAGAAATCAAGCAACTAAAGATAATATTCTTATAACTAATAACATTGGTAAAATTAAGCAAGCAGAACGTCAATGTATAAATTCTGTTATTCAAGGAGGGTCTGCTGATATTACTAAGAGAGCCATGATTTCTATTGATAAAGATGAGGAACTACGGGAATTAAGGTTTAGAATTTTATTATGTATTCATGATGAAATTGTAGGAGAATGTCCTGAAGAAAATGCAGAAAAAGTCGCCAATAGATTATCCTATTTAATGATGGAAGCTCCTAAACCCGATTGCATGATTCCTTTCAAGTGTGATAGTTCTATAACAAATTGCTGGTATGAAGAAGAGTATGCAACTTGGATAAAAGAAGATTTTGAAAAATTAAATCATGATTTTAATAAGTTATGTGAGATACATCCTGAAAGAACTTCATTAGAATTAAATAACATTATTAATTGATTTTTATTATAATTAATTTTATTGTATTATATATTGAGAATAACTATAATAAAATTAAGTTAAATTAAGTGAGGATAGTGAATGAAAGCAAGTGAAGTACTTCAAATATTAGGAATAACAAGAGCAACATTATGTAAATATGTAAAACTAGGTTATATAAAAGCCACTTTATTACCAACTGGTTTATACAATTATGATGATGAATCAGTTTATGCTTTTATAGGTTTAAAAAGGAATAAACATAACACTAAAGTTATTTCGTATTCTCGAGTTTCTACTCAAAATCAAAAGGAACAATTAAAAGAACAAACACACCGAATTTATGAATCTTGTATTTCAAGAGGAATAAAACTGGATTGCCAATATGAAGATGTTAAATCTGGATTATCTTTTGATAGAAAAAATTTTCAAAAATTAATTGAAGAAGTTATTAGAGGAAATGTTGAACTTCTTGTTATTGAAAACAAGGATAGATTAGTTAGATTTGGTTATGAAGTTTTAGAAGGTATTTTTAAATACTTTGGGTGTAGAATTTTAGTTTTAAATGACACAATTTTTAATAAATCGTATGAGCAGGAATTAACTGATGACCTTATTTCAATTATACATTATTTTACAATGAAGTCATATTCTCATAGAAGGAAGTTAAATAAAATAAGAAAAGAGCTAGAGGAAATAAAAGATGAAAAGTAATATTATTACATTAAAAATCAAGTATCAAGAAGAAAATAGAGATTTAACTTCAATTTTTTCTTATATTCAAAACTATAATAATGTTTTAAGATTTACTTATAATAGAGTTCAAGAAGGGATTATTTCCACTAAAGAATTAACTAAACTACAAAATAATCTAAACAATATTTTTATTGATTCACACTTTAAGAATTCTGCTGTTTATGAAGCCAAGTCTTATCAAGATTCCAAATTAATCTTTGGTGGAAAGAAATTGTTTTTAGATAGATTGAAAAATAAGATTACTAAAGAAGAGTTTAAACTTAAGAAATTATTACCTCTTTGTTCTATAGGTGAATCAAACCAAAAAGCTAATAGAAAATTTAAAATTATTGATGAAAATACTATTATCTTTAAACCAAATAAAGATTTACATATTAAATTAAATCTAATTAATCAAGGTAAAAATCATAAAAAGATTTTAAATAAGTTAAAAGAATTGCAAGAAACAAAACAGATAGCAATTACTTATAAATTAAGTTTAGATAATATTTTTTTATCTTTCGATTATTCTACCCTAAAACAAAACATCTATAAAATTAAGAAAAACAGGGTTATAGCTATAGATATGAATCCTAACTATTTAGGTTATTCTGTAGTTGATTGGAAAGATGAAAATAACTATAAAACAATAGATAAAGGTGTATTTGACATTTCTTTAATTAATCAAAAAGAAAATGAACTAGATGTTTCATCCAATGATTCTAAAAAGAAATATATCAAAAATAAGAGGGATTATGAATTAACTAAAATTGCATATACATTATTTGATTTGTGCAAATTTTATCATTGTGAATGTTTCTCTATTGAAGATTTATCTATTAAATCCAAAGACTTAAATAAAGGTAAACAATTAAATAAATTAATAAACAATCAATGGAACAGAAATAAATTTATAAATATTTTAAGAAAGTTAGTTAACAGTTCTTCAGCTACTTTCATAGAAGTTAAGCCTGAATATTCAAGTATTTTAGGTAACCTTATTTATAGAGAAGAACAATTACCGGATATGGTTTTATCAAGTATTGAGATTGGACGCAGAGCTTATGAGTTCAATAATCAATATTTGTTAAAATATAAAGTTCAACAAAAGAATATAGTTTTTCCTAAGTTAGAATTTATCAAAGATAGGATTGAACAGTCATTGGAAGAATTAGGTCATCCTTTTAAATTTGAAACTTATCAACAACTATTTTCTGAACTGAAAAAATCTAAATTGAAATATAGATTTTTACTTGAGCAATGTATCGTTTCAAGAGTTTTCAGCAATTTTCATTATAAAAGTTATGTAAAACAATATAAGTTTATATAATGTTTAATAAAAATTGTATTTTAAATAAAGGTGTATATATTTATGGGAACAAATAGAGGAAAGCAATTTGAAAAAAAATTTGCAAATGATTTCTTAAAAATAGAAAACTCTTCATTAGATAGATTATATGATGTAACTTCAGGCTATAAAAGCATTAGTCAGATATCAGATTTTATTGGATATATATATCCTAATGTTTTCTACCTTGAATGTAAAACTCATAAAGGTAATACATTTCCCTTAGCTAATTTAACTCAATATGAAAAACTACTACCAAAGGTTGGTATTAAAGGGGTAAGGGTTGGTATGATATTATGGATGATAGAACATGATGTTATTGTGTATATACCTATATCCAGTATAAAAAAGATGAAAGAGGATGGAAAAAAATCTTTTAATATTAAAATGTTAAAAGAAAACACTTATAGAATTATTGAGATACCAAGTGTTAAAAAGAGGGTATTTTTAGACGCGGATTACAGTGTGTTGAAAAACTTGAAAGAGGAGGAATAGTATGATTAACAGAGAAAAATTAGAGGAGTTAATTAATAAAACAGAAGAGGATATCAATTTTGTAGAAGAAGTATCGGATAAAATTGTTAAAGAAAAAACAGAAGAATTAGACATTTTAATGCATGATATCTATAATGAAATTGTAAATGTAGAGAACCCTGTTGATGAAATTATTGAAAAACATTTCTTAAAACTAACAAATGCGGTTTATTTCATTTCCGCTAAATGTGAGATGTTAGGTTTTTATGATGATATGTCGAAAACAAACTCAAAATTAGCATATAACGAAGCTTATTTTAATACAAAAACAAAACAAGCGCTTCAAGGCAATAAACCAACAGTATCTGATTTACAATTACAAGCAGAAAATGATTCTATTAATGAAGCGGTTTTGAACTTAATTTATTCCAGAAGTTTTAAGATTATTAAAGTTAAATTAGAAGCTGCTAACGAAATGATTAAAACGTTAAGTAAAATTCTTACCTCTAGAATTAGTGATAAATCATTAGACAGTGGAAATGCAAAATACTTAAAAGGGTGATTATATGTATAAACATATTTTAGAATACGATATTCTAGAAGATTTTGATTTAAGTACCTATGAAGATGACCCTATTTATGAATTTGAAGTAGAAGAATCTATAGACGATATCATAGAACATTTTTCAATAGAAGCAAATAAAGAACACCCTTTAACTATAGATGGGCAGAGATATATTAGAGACACTATTAACGCACTTTACTTAAATAACCGACTAGACGTGTTTAATATTTATAACACCCCGGTATTTAGAGAGTTTTTAAAAGATAAGTATCAAGTGGAAGCTAGAAATGAGTATAAGAAAAGTAAAACATCCACAGAAGATGATGAAGACGGTGAAGATATGGAGGTAATTGAAGATGGCAGAAGTTAAATCATTAAATTCAATATTAAAAGATATTACTAAGAGGTTTGGAGAAAATGTTGTAAATAGTGGTGTGAATAAAGAAGAGAGAACAAGATTCTCTTTAGGCAGCCCTGGGTTAGATTTCTGTACATATAATTCTATTCCTGAAGGCATCTTTATTGAAATTACAGGCAGTGAGGGTAGTGGTAAAACACTTATCTCTTATCTTATTGCAGCGGATTATAGTAAAAAAGAAGTTTTAAAGCCAGAAGAAGAAAAAAGACATATCTTATTTGTAGACGCGGAAGGAACAGCAGATCCAGAATGGGCTTATACATCTACTCATTACGATATGAACAGTCAAGATATTAAAACCATATATTTAACACCTACAGGGCAAAGTGCTGAGCAAATTTTTGATATGGTAAGAGAAATCGTACAATCAGGTAAAATCGGATTAGTTATCTTTGATAGTTTAACAGCTATAGCGCCTCAATTAACTAATGAAGAATCTTTTGAAAAGAAGGACATGGGGGGTTTAGCAAAACCTTTAGCAGATTTTATAAAAAGATGCACTGGATTATTTAATAAATATAAAACCACTTTTATTGGTATTAATGGTACTATTATGAATATTTCAGGGTATGGTAATCCTGAAACTACCCCTGGAGGTACTTATTGGAGAAGAGCCTGTTCTTTAAGATTAAAAGTTAAGAGAGGTTCTTACTTTGATGAAGATGGTAATGAATTAAAATCCAATGCTGAAAATCCTGCTGGTAATATTGTTGAAACAGCGTTATTAAAAAGTAAGTTTTGTAGAGGGGATAGAAAATTAGGAAGATGTCATCTTAATTATCGTAAAGGTGTTGATTTACTACAAGATACCATTGATGTCGCTTTAAACTTTGGTTTGATTGATAATAGCACGCAAGGTACATTTAAGATTGTAAATCCAGAGAATGGAGAACCCTTATTGGATAATGCGGGTAATGAAATTAAAATCAGAGGTAAAAAGAATTTAAAACCTTATTTCGAGCAACATCCCCAACTTTGGAAACAATTATACGATAAAGTTTATGAAAAAATTTCAATTAAAGATGACTATTCTGTAAAAAGTTTTGAAGAATTATTAAATGTAAATGTAAGAGAGTTGTTTGGAACTTATAACGAAGAGGAAGATTGAAATGAATAAAGTAAACAGCATTATTTTTTATGGTACAGATTTTAAAACAGAAGATAAATTATTTGAAGCGGTTAATAATCAAATCAATTTACTATTAAAATCCGGTAATATTTGTGTAGTTGTTAAATCAAGTTCAAAAGACATGATTTGCATTAATTATACTTCTGGGGATATCTTTAAAGGAGAACCTATCCCCTACTTTTTAACTCTCGATGAAGCATCTTACGTTATTCCTTATCATTTAAAGAAAGAAATAAGTAAAAAAGAAGAAGAGTTAACAGAACTTCAATCTAAATTGAATGAACTTAAATCAGAAGAAGAGCAAGAGGGGTTTTTGGATGATGATAAGAAATATACAGCGTAAATTTAGAAATAAATTTTTATGCTACAAATACCCATTTCTAGAAATACCTAATTGTTCCCCAAGGTATTTAGTTACATGGCTAGATTTTTTAAGTAAGGGCTGGAAGAAAGCTTTTGGTAAGAAGTTATGTAAAGATTTAAGAAAACTTTTAAAAAAACAAAGATTACTAAAGGAAGTTGTAATTACAAATATTAAAGAAAAAAGAGGTTTATTAATTATCTCTACTAATATATTTAATGATGATATAGAAAATTTATTGTTGTATTATGAATATTTATCTGCTTGTTATTGTGGTTGTTGTGGAAAACCTGTAAGATATGTAGCAGAAGATTTTAAACAGTATATATGCGAGAATTGTGCTAAAGAATCTAGAAGTTGTAGAAGATTAACAAGAGATGATATACCAAAACTTTCTCCTGAGATTAATTGGGTGAAAAAGTGGGGGGTTGAAAAATGAAAAATAAATCATCTACTAGATATGCTTCTTCTATTCAAGAAAATAGGGTAGCAGATAAACTCGGAGGATATGTGAATTCTAATTCAGGGGCAGGATTATTTAAAAAAGGAGATATCTTAATAAAAGATATTAATTTAGGAATTGAATGTAAAACATGTATGAGCGAGAAAAACTCTTTTTCAATAAAAAAAGAATGGCTAGAAAAGAACAAACAAGAAGTATTTAGTAATAGATTAGATAATATGATTATTGCTTTTAACTTCTACTATGATGATAAAAATGATTACTACATTATTGATGATAAGTTAATGAAATATTTAGTTGAGAAGCTGAGAGAGGATAGTAAATAGTAGAAAATGCAAAAAGCAGTTGATTTTCTACTTTTTTTCTATTATAATATATGTAGGATATGAATGGAGGACTAGGTTATGTTAACTAACGAACAATTAGAGAATAATAAAAAAGAATTTTTATCAATTTTAGATAGATATTTAGGGCAAGAAAATAGAGGTTATTTAGAGGAGCTTAAACACTATCTAACTTTTGAAACTGATTTTTTTGAAGCACCTGCATCTACTAAATATCATGGTAATTTCAAAGGGGGTTTATGTGCACATTCCTTAAAAGTTTATAAAATTATGCAAGAGCTAATGCAAACATCTTGTTTAACTTCTAATGTTGTATTTTCCGAAAGCAGTGTCGCAATTGTTGGCTTATTACACGATGTAGCAAAAGCTAATTATTATGAAGAATATTACGCCAATAAAAAGCTTTACAGTGAAAACGGAAGTAAGAAAGATAATATGGGTAGATTTGATTGGGTATCCCAACAAGCATATAAAGTAAAAGAACCTCAAGATAGATACACCACTGGTAATTATGGATTTAATTCCTATATGATTCTTAGTAAATTTATTTCATTAACTGATGATGAAATTGTGGCTATTGTAAATCAATATGTAGGTATGGATGATGGATATTCTAATAAAGATATGGGAACGATTTTAAATAAAAATCCATTATTAGTATTATTACATGTTGCAGATATATTATCTTGTTATATCGCGGAAAAACAATAATGAAAAAGAGTACAGAAAAAGAATTTAATAAAATTAAAGCAATAGCTACAAAAATTATTACAAAGGACGGTAGAGTGATTATCTATATACCTAAAAAGAAAGCTAAGGAGTGGTAGAATTGTCATTAGCAAAAAAATATAAGCCTCTATATTTTCAAGATGTATATGGTCAAGAATTTACAAAAAGTATTTTACAAAACATGCTGACTTCTAATAATACATCTCATATTATTATTCTTAGAGGAGATAGCGGAAGTGGTAGAAGTTCTATTGCAAATATATATGTAAAACAACTTGGGCTAGAATATTGTTTATTAACTTCTAATATAAT
>ERZ1643249.95-NODE-95-length-125314-cov-15.848402_pt1 | contig 125314 bp, 106 predicted proteins | sample MGYA00579263_ERZ1643249 | MGnify/ENA primary metagenome ERZ1643249 (study PRJEB29033, sample SAMEA4952264) | chicken gut metagenome | biome: Broiler Chicken; feature: Gastrointestinal Tract; material: Caecum | place: Ireland | collected 2018 | study: Broiler...
GTTACAAATTTATTCTTTTTATACGTAACTGTCAGATTAAGTCTTGACTATTACAACTTATACGTAACTGTCAGATTAAGTCTTGACTAATTCACCTGATATGCGCCATGATGACCTCCGTATCGATTGTCCGCGAAAAGGAAACCGGGACGATGGAAATCCTGCTTGTCTCGCCTGTCCGTCCCATGCGCATAGTGACGGCAAAGCTCGTCCCTTACTTTGTCCTTTCCTGTATCGTCCTTTCCACCATATTATTGATTGCGTACGGGCTGCTTGAATTGCCCTTGTCGGCCAGCGCATTCAACGTGGTAGGGGTGTCGTTGCTCTACATCATCTTATCGCTTGCGCTCGGCATATTGATATCCACAATGACCCGGCGGCAGGTCGTGGCACTGTTGGTGTCGGCGATGCTTTTCATGCTTCCCGTAATCATGCTGTCCGGTATGTTGTTCCCCGTAGAGAACATGCCCCGGGTATTGCAATGGATATCCTACGTCGTTCCTGCGCGCTGGTATATTGATGCTATGCGCAAACTGATGATAGAACAGTTGCCTATTAGCGGAGTACTTGACGATGTCATCATCTTGACTGCAATGGCCTTCTTCATCATTGCTGTTGCCGTCGGAAAGTTCAACGATAAACTCGAATAATCATGCATACACTGTTCATATTGTTAAAAAAAGAATTCATCCAGTTCCGGCGTAACAAGTTCATACCGAAAATGGTCGTCATGTTTCCTGTTATGGCAATGCTTGTCATTTCGCTGGTTACAACGATGGATGTGAAAAACGTGAATGTGGCGGTCGTGGACCTCGACAAGTCGGAAACGTCACGGCGCATCATATCCGACATGGAGGCTTCCGCAAACCTGACGCTTTCCCTCTATGCCGGGATGTATGAAGATGCCCTGCGTGCAGTGGAGAAAGGCGATGCCGATGTGATACTTCAGATCCCCGCAGAATATGAGAAGGAGCTTGTCTGCGGGAATCCTCCGGCCATAAGCCTGGCTGCCAACGGGGTCAATGCCACGAAAAGCCAGCTTGGAGCACAGTATCTTTTACAGGCCGTAATGAAAACGTTGAAAACACTGGATGTTGAACAAGGAATTGCTTTGCCTGAAGAAAAGGTGTTCGTCCAAAACCGCTACAATCCTACGCTTGATTATCCGGTTTACATGATTCCGGCCTTGATGATTATCTTGATCATCATGATCTGCGGTTTTCTGCCCGCCCTCAATCTGGTGAGCGAAAAGGAGGCGGGAACCATAGAGCAAATCAATGTGTCGCCGGTCAGCCGCCTGACGTTCACGCTCTCCAAGCTGATACCTTATTGGATTATCGGGCTGTTGGTTCTCACGCTCGCTATGGTTATTGCGTGGGTGGCCTATGGGCTTGTCCCGGTTGGTTCCATTTGGATCATCTATGTGGTGACGTTGCTTTTCAGCTTCGTTATGTCTGGGCTCGGTGTTTCCATTGCCAACTGTTCTTCCACCATGCAACAGAGTATGTATGTGATGTTCTTTTTCATCATCATTTTCCAGCTGATGAGCGGGCTGATGACTCCGATAGACTCCATGCCGCAGTGGGCGCAATACATCACATACGTTATCCCGCCGCGTTATTTCATCGAAATCATGAGGTCGGTTTACCTGAAAGGCAGCATGTTCAGCGAGTTGTGGCAGGATTTTTCTATGCTGGCCGTTTTTGCAGTATTCGTGTGTCTGGCAGCCATGATTACCTACAAGAAACAGTCGTAGGGTGTGTTTTCGTATCTCCCGATTGAGATGAAAAATAAGAGCGTAATATGCTAAGAAGTTTGATTTTCTTTATTTTCAGAGAAATGGTTTTGACAAAGAGGAAGAAAAACACTATTTTTACGAATGAGAGAAGTGTTCTTTGGGTTTGTGCAGAACATTACAGAATAGAGAGACCCACTGCTTGCTGGGTATGGGGCCCTCCAGACCGTTTATGCAGACTTGCTGGAAACCACAGTGTGGGTAGTTGGTTCCCAGCCGGCTCGTTTCGTTTTTACAGGAGGGCCTCTGAGGTGAAAATGAGGAATGGAAAGATTCTTAATGGTTCTAAATAAAGAAACTAAGAAACCGGTTTAAAGCTGGATGGAGATATAAAAACCGGGGTGTTGTCCATCTAAAATTGCCGGCGAGAAAGTGAAATGATGTTTTCGGGCAAACGGACGGGTGAAGATATAGCTGCTGGCTGTTCCGATGGCTGCTCCTCCGATGACATCCCACCAATCGTGTTTTTTGGCATACGTCCGTCCCCAACCGACATAGGCGGAGAGTAAATAAGCCGGTAAGCCGAATTTCCATCCGTAGCGTCTTTGTATAAAGGAAGCTCCCTGAAAAGAAACGGAGGTATGGGAAGAAGGAAAAGCATGATGATCGCTATGGTCCGGCCGTTCTTTCCTGATCACATATTTCAGGGCATAGGTCATGGCCAGATTCGTCGCTCCCGAAAAGATAATTTGTTTGGTACCCTGATAATCTCCGATAGCCAGTGAACCGGCAAATCCTGCTACCGGTGTGATGAACATGAGAATATCGGTCGTCGTTTCGATGGTTTTACGATTCTGAGCCGAGGACGAAAGAGAGTTTAAGAAAAAAAGAGTACTTAACAGGCAAGGCAGAATAAATTTTGTTTGCATGAGGAATAAAACTTAGAAATGGATTATTTTAGGAATAAAGATAATACCTCCGATGATAAATGCACAAATGGACAGGATCAGTACTGCTGCTGCTGCGAGGTCTTTTGCTTTACCGATAAGGACCTGATGCGCCGGGGAAACGAAATCGGCTAGTTTTTCAATCGCCGTGTTTATGGCTTCGGCGGCAAGCACACTACCGATAGCAAAAAGGATTGCTACCCATTCCAAAGAAGTCAGGGATAAAATGATGCCTGCCGTGACAGCACAAACAATTGCAATCAAATGTATCCACGCATTGTGTTCGTAACGAAATAAAAGAAACACACCACGAAAAGCATATTTGAAACTGTGCAAGCGGGCTTTGAAAGAAAATTTTTTTTCGGATGCCATAATTAGTCTTTGAACGGCTACAAACGTAGTTTTTTTTGCAAACATGGCCAAAATCCGATAAACTTTATATCCGGTGAGGTAGATTTTTTCTCCTGAATCGTTTTGATATCTCAAAAAATTGTTACTTTTGCACCCGTAAACGCCAATTTAGCTCAGCTGGTAGAGCAACGCATTCGTAATGCGTAGGTCGCGAGTTCAAGTCTCGCAATTGGCTCAGCTGAAAATCAGTGACTTACAAGAAAAAGGGGCCAATAATCAATCGATTTTGGCTCTTTTTTTGTACAAAAATCAAACTTTTGCCGTTATTTCCGTAGATGTAACACGATTGTTACACGAAAAATTTGAAACAAAAACTTGGATCAATTCGGGATTTTTGTTGTTTTAAAATTTTTATTGCTGATATGGTCATAAAGTGTACACGCTATGAAAGCAAAATATACACTCCGGCAGAGTCAGGCGTCGGTGAATCCATTTAAATGAGCTCATCGATGACCGGTATCAGGAACCGGAAACTTTCCAGGTTTTCGGTTTATGGGGTAAAACTCCACATATCGGCGGGGATAGGAGTGTTTGAATTCAATCCTCCGGTAGTGATATATCCCTTACCGTTTAAGGAAAAGCCGACAGCATACATCCGCTTTATCATAGGAGTAGGGAGATCGCTGACTTTCCTCCAATGATCTTTTTGAATATCGTATTCCCAACAGGTATGAAGATACGGGCTCATCCCTGTCGTGATATATCCTTTGGTTTGTCCGTCCATTTTGTCCGAAGTGAAAGCTATGGCATAAGCCCGCGGAATCTGGTCGTATTCTTCGTCGTCCTGATGGGATTTCAGATTTACCAGGGGGCGGGGAGCATACCATTCCTGGGTTATGCCGTCGAAAATATTTACATCGGCTAAATAGGACGTTTTATTCGCCCCGCTTATACCCAGGCAGATTACCGCTTTATCGTCTATGACAAAAACCGAAGCTCCGTATCGGGCTTCACCGGGAAAGTAAAGTTCTGTCCAGGTCGAACCGTCGAAACAATATAAATCCTTCAAAGCATGGTTTTTAGGTGAAATGCCTGTACCTACGTAAGCTTTATTGTTTAACGAAAAAGCAATGGCGTCTTTACGGGCATTACTTTCGCCCTGGGCATCGGGAGGTAAATAAGTTACCGGAGTGTCGCTCCATTTACCGGTCGATGGGTCATAGGCATAGAAATCATGATGAAATTCATCTGCTCGATTTTTGGTGGATGGAGTATAACCTGTACCTACATAGGCGATATTGCCGAGCACAAAAGCAACTGCTCCGTAACGTTCTGTCCCCGGAAAGTCGGCAATACGGGTCCAGGTCGTATCTTTGTACATCCAAAAATCTTTTAATGCCTCGGTAGCTGTAGGTAAAGTACGCCCCAGGCCGACATAAGCGACGTCTCCGATAGTAAAACTGACCCCTCCTGTACGTGGAATTCCCTTGAATGGATGCGATTCGGTCCACTGGCCTTGTGGTAATTCCGGTTCTGTATGGTGATCGTCATGACAAGCGATAAAGGCTACTAGATAAACAAGGAACGAAAAGTATTTCATGATTTTGTTTTTTTCTTTACAAGTATAATTAATAAACAGATAATTTACAAACAAAATCTAAAATAAATGATCAGTCCTCCACTTGATCGGTTTGCGTATGTATATGATTGAGGATTAAAGGAATTGCCGAAGTGATGCTGATGTCGTAGACATTGGCACAACGACCGCTTTCATCCGACCGTAAATCTTCATAAGGCCGGATGTCATAGTGGGCAGTACGTTTTTCCTTGTATACGTTTTTCAATTCGATATTTTTTTCAATTTCTTTTTCTTCTTCGGGAGTCACAGTCCGGTAACCCATTAACAATTCCTCGACATTCCAGCGGTTGTGTTCTACTTCTGCCAGGATAGCGATTTCATGTGGAGTGAGTTCTCGCATTCTATCTTTCATAGGTAAGGCGATTCCGATCGAGCGGAGCTTAGTGGCTATAGAACTGGCATTGTAAATATTCGACCATTGTTTCACTACCCGTAGCTTATTCCATTTTTCTGTCAATTCTTTTTCGGAAGGGAAATCCGGGGGATTGACAGTATGCTGGTAAAAATAGTCGTAGACATAATTGATACATTTCGGCAGATATAAATCCTCCATCGTCAGGTCGTAACAGCGGTTGACCATTCCAAATGGCCGTAAAGCCTGATATTTTATAGAAGAATTGACGATTTGTAGAATCGTGTCCGAGGTTTCCTGGCGGATCAATACCGGAACCTGGTGGGCATAGACGGCATCCGGGAGATAAAGACCGAGGGCAAGACTGGTATGCGGAAAATTAAAACAGATGGCAATGGTCAATAGTTTATCTTTTTCACCGCTCCACTGCCCTAATAAGGTTTGGACAGGTTCGGATTCGGCCCTTCCCTGGATAAAATCCCATTCCAAATCGATAAAATCGGCTGTCGAAGTTCTGGGGCAGGGATGAAATGTCTTGTCTTGTTCACAATCCATAAACCGGGCTTCCGATAAGTCGAACAAATGACGGTAACGTCCCATGAAGAAATCCATTTCCCGTCTGGCTTCCCGGTCGATAAAGGTGATCCGCGTTTTTTTCCGGTGAGTTTTGAAGTTCGGGAAATGGGCGATATGGGCCGCTTCGATTGCCAGGGCTATACCCATACGGGTCATACCGATAATGACCAGATGAACGTAATTTTCCGAGTTTTCGCTAATTCCTCCCCGGTCCAGAGGGAAATAATGAATCGTGCCGTTACTTTCCGCACTGCATTTTACCAAAACCCGTCTAGCCCAGATCTCATAGAAATTGAAAGGAGTAAATTCGATGTATTGTTTGATTTGCTGACTGATATCCGAAACCTGGAATACCGAAAAAGTACCCTGATATTCGAATAAAACATGACAACAGAGTGGTTTTTTACGTTTGGTTTGTTCGCAGATTTCTGCCACACGTTTAACACAGTCGATATTTAAAGAATCCCGGTCGTATTCATTCGCTTCTCCTAAGATAAACAATTTTTCCGCTTTATGAACCCTGGCTTTTTTTAATTCTTCTTTCGAGTCCCGCCGTCCGTGCAGGATGACCAGTCTCCTTTCTTCTTTCCGGTTCAGTTCGGCATGGAATTTCAGTCGCACCTGTTCGGTATCTTCGACGGTCAATACGACGATATCGCATTTTTTATACTCGGCATTTCGTCGGAGTTGCTGGATCAGATAAGGCACCATATCGTCGATACCCAATATAATGATGTGATTGGAAAAAGCATAATGGCTGTCGCCTTTGCGGAAACGTTCCACCCGGCGTTCCAGCATATTCGAAAATACCGAAATTAAAATACCCGTAAGTAACAACATGCCTGCCAGTACGACCAATAAGGCATAAGGACGGTTGACCTCTTTTTGATTGGCGAATCCTCCCGGATCGATAAAAAGTTCTACCAGATCCCAAAAATTCAGTTTTTGGGTTTCTTGTTCTGCCGGAGAGGTGAAGACACTTTCCGTCTGGGGGGAGATACCGACCTGGGGACGCAGGATATACATCCCTACGAAGAAAAATACGATCACACTGGTAAGCCAGAGCAATTGTTTCCACCAGGCTCCCGAAAAAGTCTGGTCAAACCCCAATTTTAACCATTTCCATAAACGCATAAAACCGTAAATTGGATGTAAATATGCAAATATAGTGAAAGATGAGAGCAATGACAAATGAAAACTTTGTTTTCAAATATGGCATGGCCGAGCCGTATCCTATATTATACAAATATAAGGAAAGTTGTAACCCTAACAAACGACAGGCTGAAGAAAATCGCAATCGGATGAAATAAGGGGGAGAGTAACTCGTTTATATTACTACTGATAAATTTAAGACGTATGAAGGGAAGAGGCTTGTTTTTGATCGGTACACTTTTGTTATTATCGGAAGTACTCTTCGGACAGGACAGAATTTCGGTGACGGGATAAGTGACAGAAAAAGACCGGGAATCCGTTATCGGAGCTGCGGTGGTTGTTAAGGAAGAAACTATCGGTGCCATTATCGGAAGTCATGGTTCTGGCCAAAGGTGCTATGGGAGAAGAACCTGCGTATCCACATCTCGAATTACTAGAAAAAGGCATTGATTGGTTTGACGAGATTTTCAGGGTTGCTTCTGTCAGGGATTATCAGATCGGTTTGAATGGAGGTGCTGAAAATGTAAGTTATAATTTGAGTGTCGGTTTCTTCCAGCAAAAAGGAGTGATCAAACGGAATGAATATCATCGGCTCACGTTGCGGGCGAATAACGAATACCGCCCCTGGGAAAAAGTAACGATCGGACATAATCTGTCGGCCGCTTTCAGTTTGAAAAGTAATGACGACCCGGCGGTTGTCGGACAGGCTTACCGTTTGAGCCCTACCGTCAAACCTTACAATGAAGAAGGAGATTTCTCGGATTCTCAAAATTCTTCTACCGGGAATCCGTTGGCTACGATCGCTTACCTGAATAATAATACCCGGGATGACCGGGTGGCGGGAAATGCATATCTCACTTGGGAGGTAATCGAAGATTTGAGTTTCCGTATCAGTTTCGGTATCGATTTACTGAATCGGCGGGAATGGATTTTTAGGTATGAATTTTATGTCTATTCTACTTATCAGAAGTTGGCATTAAAGGCCGGGGAGACCCGGAACGTTGAGTTTCTGATTACCCCCGAAACAATTTCTATGTATAATTTAAAAATGGAATACGGACCGGAACCCGGTGATTTTAAAGTCTGGATAGCCGCGAATGCCGAAGATGAAAGCAATGAAGGCTTGTTCTCCTATCGATGACCGATGGGGGGCCGACTTTTGACTTTTTACGATTAACAGTATGCTGATTGGCGGAATTGAAATTTTGCCGGTCAGCGTTTTTTCTTTCTTATTTTTTGTTCTTAAATATATTTTCTATTTTCGGCTGTCGAAAGCTTGGGATCATGTTGCCAGAAACGAAAGAATTGATTCAAGGAATAAACCAAAAAGATGAAAAGGCCTGGAAAGTACTTTTCAAGTCGTTTTATGCTCCCCTTTGTCATTATAGTTCCCGGATTTTGGCAGATGAACAAGTTGTTCCCGATATTGTTCAGAATACCCTGGTGAATTTGTGGAATAGTTCGGTTCGCTTTGAGAATGGGAAAGCTTTGACGGTTTATTTATACCGTGCAGTGTGGAATAATGCTTTAAAATATTTGCGTGACCGTAATGTGGAAGAAGAAAGGCTAAAACACTGGTTTGAAGAAGAAGGGGAAATGTCGGAAGAAAATTTTTATAGTGTGGTGCGGGAAGAGTTATTCCGGAAATTGAGGGAATTGATTGACCGCTTGCCCGAAGAAAGAAAAAAAATTATGCTGATGAGCCTTGAAGGTAAGAGTGGAGAAGAGATTGCCTGTGACCTGAATATAACGATACATACGGTCAAACAACAAAAATACAGAGCTTATAAATTTCTTCGGGAGCAATTGGGACAATATACTTCTTTGTTGTTTATTTTCTTTTTCCGATAAAAAATACAGGAAAAATCCAAAGGAACGAAGGGTAGAGATTTTATTACCGGAGGGTTCTGCTTCGGGGGGGATAAATCCTATCGGTTTATGTGGTCTATCGGCTGATTAGCGCCGGGAAGAGTAGAATTTTTTAGTACTTGTCCGTCTCCGGTATTCGTGTGTGGGGACCCGGTCACTTCTGCCGGTCAGTGGTCAACGTATTTTTCAACCGTTATGAGATACAAATTCAAAAGTTTTTACAACCGAAATAATGAAAAAGACTAAAATCAATTTCTGATAAAATTACAATTACAACATATATTTTTTATATGAAATAATATATTAAAACATAGTAATTTATAACAGATTTACGAACCTATTATGAAATTAATTGTATTTATATTTTTGCATATTTCAAAAAGTATTTATATTTGCAATGTAATTATAATATTAATGAAAAGAAAGTTATAGTTTTATCTATAGAAAACGAACCTTATTTTTTTGATACATAAAGCCATCTTATTTATAAGATCGGCTTTTTTTATTTTTAGTTCAATTATTTGATATTCAGTAAGTCAACTCTTCATCATAAAGACCTCCTTTTTTTCGAATTTCAACCAATAAAAATGTTCCTTTTTATTGGTCCTATTGTATAAATATCAGATAAAATATGTAATGTTTGCCCCTGAATTACCTTTTCTATTCTTCTGTATTTAAACAGAGAAATACATACACATACATACACACACATACAGCCAGGGGCAACATTACATTTTGTGTTTTACCGATATTAAAGAAAATAAAGTGGAGTGAATATACATACCGGCTTGGCCGGTAACGAATGGTATAACGATAAAATGAAAATATGAAAAGATTAATCCTCGGAATTTTTCTTGTCGTGTGGTGGTGTGGAAACCTTGTCTGCGCGCAGGATATTGCGGTTAAAACCAATCTTCTTTATTGGGCCACTTCAACACCCAACATCGGGTTTGAATTCGGGCTGGGCAAGCGTACAACCCTCGATCTGGTGGGGGGGTATAATCCGTGGACCCTTAATAAAGACGATAATAAGAAGGTCAAGCATTGGATGGTGATGCCGGAATTCCGGTACTGGTTGTGCGAACGTTTCAACGGACATTTTTTCGGTATTCATACCGGGTTTGCAGAATACAATATCAGCGGTGTGCGGATTCCCTTCCAAAATAAGTCTACCCAAGAGCATCGTTATGAGGGGTGGGCCACCGGGATCGGTATTTCTTATGGTTATACGTGGATTTTAGGTAAACGCTGGAATCTGGAAGCGAATATCGGTGCCGGATACATTTACACGAAGTACGACAAGTACGAGTGCAAGACTTGCGGTCGTTTCAAGGGTAACCAGAAGAAGCATTATTTCGGCCCGACGAAAGCGGGAATATCTCTTATCTACATTATTAAGTAATACCGGAAAAAGATGAAACATTTATATATCATATTCTTAGCGTTACTGGCATGTTGTCCGGAGGTGATACATGCTGAAAACGAGATCAGTTACCTTGCCGAAATCGGGATACAGAACCGGGGAGTTGTCAAGAAAGGCAGAGAAGTACAACTGACCATGCTGGTTGATTTGAGTGAACTTAAAATCAAGACACAGCATACGATAGCCTTGACTCCCATATTGCTATCCAAGGATGGAAACCGTGAAGCGGCTTTCCCACCGATCGTCATAGACGGTAAAGCCCGCAACAAAATGTATCTTCGGGCTCAGCGTCTGGAAAGTGTAGATATTCCCCCTTATCACGACGAGAATGCACAGGTTGTCATCCGTCGCCGTAACGGTAAAGATCAGGGGTACGAGTATCTGGCGACAGTCCCTTACGAACACTGGATGCTCGATGGGCGGATCGAACTGCGTGAGCAGGTGTATGGGTGTGTAAACTGTTCGGAAGGTAAAGCGGAACAGGTCCTGCCCGGGAATATTCTTCCCGCTTTCATCCCTGATTACAGAATTTGTACGATTGTGCCCGAACCGGAACCGGTGAAAGTCCGGGCTGAAACCCGTACGGCGCGTCTCCAGTTTCGTCAGGATAGTTACAGGATCCTTCCCGGATATAAGGATAATCGTTCTGAATTGGATACCGTGTCCCATTCGATTCAGCTAGTCGAGGATAACGAGGATGTTTCCATCACGGGTATTTTTATTACCGGTTACGCTTCTCCGGAGGGTACTGTGGCTCACAACCTCAAACTGTCGGAGAATCGTGCCAAAGCGTTGGCCGACTATATTTGCCGCCATGACAAGTTCGACCCTGCCATGATACACGTCGATTGGAAAGGTGAGGATTGGGAAGGTTTCCGTCTCGTGCTGGACAAGTTTCCAGGGCTTCTGAAACGTGGAGAGGTCGTGCGCATTATCGATGAATGTACAGGAGACCGTGATGTCTGTGAAAAACAGTTGCAGGAATTAGTACCTGCCGACATCTATCATCGCCTGCTCAACGAGATATATCCTCTTTTACGGCGTAATGAATATAAAATAGAATACAATGTTCGCAACTTCAATCTCGACGAGGCCCGGCGCATGGTGGACGAACGTCCCGATTTGCTGAGCTTGACGGAGATGTATAAAGTGGCCGCTTCTTATGAGAAGGGATCACCCGGATACGGGAAAGTTATGCAGGTGGCTGCCCGTTACTTCCCCGATGCACCGGCCGTCTTGAACGACCTGGCATTGGAGGCTATGGCAAAGAAGGAGTATGACAAGGCTGTGCAATTGTTAGAATATTCGAAGGTTACCTTCAGCGATTCCACGCTTCTCAACACCCTGGGTGTTGCCTATGCCGGGGCCGGAGAGCCTTATAAAGCGGAAGACGCTTTCCGTCGTGCCGCCGAAGCAGGGGTGGAAGAGGCCCGGCATAACCTGACACAAGTGCAAGGAGTAATAGAACAATTATAATTTTCAATAAAACCATTAATTTTTGTATTTATGAAAGTGAAAAATTTAGTATTGATGGCCTTAGTGGCTACAATGGGACTTGTTTCTTGCAGTAAGGACGAGCATGAAGATGGTGTGAAAACGGATACTATGCCCAAAAGTGTGACGATCAAACTGCCTAATATCCAAAAGACTGTGAAGTCACGTGCTACGGGTGATGCAATGAAAGGTGGTTCCCAGGTTGCGTTGGAAAATTTCAAGGTGTTCTTTGTGGATGCTGCCGGCAACCTGCAAACCGTTCCTCAGTATGAGAATCAGGATCAACAGGTCTATTTCAGTAAAACAGATTCTGAGTGGGCTGAAATAGGTGAGAACGGAAAAGATATTACCTATCATTTCCTGCCCGCTGCCACCTCGAAAGTCGTTGTCGTGGGTAATATTGGTGACGTGGAGTACTCTACAATTGCAGCCCGTGTTGATAATATACCGAATGACAATGGAAGCGGTCACCCGACCTATCCTCTTTATGGTGAAGATGAGCTTGAAGAAAAAAAACTTGACGGGAGCGAAATTCATGACAATGTTTACACGGCGAACGTAACCCTGGAGCCACGTGTATCGCGTTTCGAAATCTATGGATTCCAGTATACCCAAGAGGGAGATGTTCCCAAGTATACCTCTGTCAAGTTACAGAAAATAGCATTGAACAATTACTATACACAGTCTAATTTCGTGTCTAAACTTCCTGTGGAGGATACTAAAGTATTTGAAACTATCGATCATACGGAAGTATGGGGTTGGATCGAAGATCGTTCCGCACCGTGGGCCGATGAATTGAATTTAGAATTGGCTGTCGGCGGGAAAAAATTCGTAGATGGTACGGATATTACCGATCCTGCTGAAGATGGAGAAGATGCCGCCGGAATCATCACTTACGGTTTAGCACACGTGACGGATGCTGCTAAGAATCCTGAGTTGTTGCTCGCCCTGCGCGGTGTGAACAGTAATTCAGAGGTGCCTCTCTATTTACGCGGACAGTTTACCAATGCTTCTGCCTTTACATCAGGAAAGATCTACCGGGTGCTCTACTCGTTCACGGATGGTGATTTCGACGAACCTGAGCGTTGCGTGGAGTTAAATGTGGATGTGGCAGACTGGACTGTCGTTCCTGTTTCTCCTGAATTCTAATAATTATTAAAGGGTGCGGAATGGCGGGTGTATCCCGTCTTCCCCCCTCTTTTTTCTCCTTGATGAAATAAAAATAAGATTTATGAAATTGACGAGTATTGTTTTCTGTCTGGCGTTGTTAGGAGGTGCGTTAACTTCTTGTATCGATGAGGATATAGATGACTGTTTTAGCATCAACAGGTTGACACTCAGCTATAAGGGAGATGGTACGACGGAAATATTCCCCGACAAGATCTGCCGGGTGGAAATGTATGTTTTCGATGCAGAGAATAAATGCGTCAATTCGCATACTTTATCCGACGATGAGTTAGCAAGCCGTACGGCTTTGCTTCCCCCGCTCAAAGCCGGGGATTACAGGATCGTCTGCGTGGGAAACACCCATCACACGAGAGTGGAGGGCCTCACCACTTGTGACTTTAACAAAATAGTATTTGCTGACGGGGATTATTTTGCCGATAAACAGGTTTCCGGCAACGACTCTCTTTATCACGCTTCAACGTCCTATACCGTGCTGCCTTTTACCGGCAGGGAAGAGGATGATCAGACCAAAACGATAGAATTTGCCAGCTCCCACTACGATTTGTTCGTAGAAGTGGTTGGGATTCCCGCTGTGGGAAAACGTGCAGGTTCATTGCCTGTACTTGAGATATGTGGTGTCTCGCCTTGTACCGATTTCGAGAACCGGGCATGCGGAGAGGCTACGGATTATTTGCTTGAAACTACATATGAGTCCGACAAAAAATTGCTGACGGCTCGTGCCAACATAATGCGGCACATGAATCACAGGGACGTGAACGTCTGTCTGCGTCAGGCTTCCGGGGAAGAGTTGCTGGCGGAGATCAACCTGGCTGATTTTTTGGCTGCTAACCCTATGATCGATTGTTCTAAACAAGAGGTGCTGATTCCGATCCGGATCGACTTCAAGGCGGGCGCGATAAAGGTCACCGTTCCCGAATGGTATGTTGAGCAAGTGAAACCTGAATTTTAAGACCCTTAAAATATGTGAAACATGAGAAAGATACTTTATGCGGTGTTCTTATTCGGCTGTTGTGCTTCTCTGCTCTCCGGCTGTATCAAAGAAAAATATACAGTCCCCTCTGAAAAGGGTGATGCGTTGGTGCAACTGAACATAGGCACCCGGGCCGTAGAGGAGACCGACGGTATTCCCACAAACAACGAGACTGTTCTGCACTCGTTGCGCGTATACGCTTTTGTTGATGGACAACCGGCCGGACACTTCTACACGAAAGACGGACTGGACGTGAACAATCCCTCGTTCCTGATGCACCTGACCATGTATTCCACCATGACACAGAAGGTGGACTTCTATGTCGTGGCCAACGAAGCGGCCATGGAAACACCGGGTTCTTCTGTCTTATTGACGGAAAACACAACGGAAACCCAGTTGAACCATTTTACATTCACGAAGCTGAATACGTCGAAAGGTTTGCCGATGTTTTGCAAACAGACGGAAACAATCGACTTGACGCAGTTGTCGGATAAGACCCCGGCCGATCCCGGACATGCAGGGCACACGTTGCTTCGGCAGGACCTTACGTTTGAACTGAAACGCCCGATAGGTAAGCTCGGCGTATTCGCAGCCAAGCCTGTCGGAGAGAATAGCAGTCTGCGTGTTACCGGATTGACCGTACTGGCATCCGGAACAAGGACACGCAATTACCTGATGCCGCAAACTGATGAAACACTGAAAGCGATAACAGGTATTACAGGTGATATCAGCCTCGAAGTTGTCGAAGAAGAGGTAACGAAAACTTTAGCTGAGAATGCCTCGCAAACCGATAAGGAAAACCCGGCGAACTATACACCTGTTCTGAACGGATCTTTCTATCTTTTCGAAAACCCTTGGGGTAGTACCTCATGGGACGTTAAGGGGGATAACGACGGTAATGTTCTTCGGGTAGACTATGAATTCGATGGAAACGCCCGAAGCGGTTTCGTATATATGCCTCCTATCGAAAGGAATAAATATTATACGGTCTGTTGCCTGATGCACAACGATGGTAAGATAACCGTCGAATATAAGGTGGCCGACTGGAATAAGGAGAATTACAATATCACTTTTGATTATCCGAGTTACGACAATCCGATAACACCTGCTGACGGAAGCTCGGTACCGGAAGATGGACAATACAGCCAACCGACTATTTGGTACAATAACGATGCTACTTCTGAGGAGGGCAGTTACTCTTTCACATTCTCGATATTCGGGCCTGATAAACAGATATGGGTTCCCACATTGCTTGATGCCACAGCTGGAGATTTTGAGATAACGGTTTATCAAAAAGGAGTGCTTGTCGATCCGGGAAATTATGTGGCTTCCTCTGACCCCTACCAAATCAAGATCAAGGCATTGAAGTCCACAAATGTGGACAAAACGGTAAGTCTGGCTATCTCTTACACGCCGGCGTGGGATCAGACAGGTAGTTCATTGTTATTAATTAACGGGCAGAGCGCTTCCTTGAAATGGCAGGGGAGTAACATTCCCGAGGCAATTGTGATAAAACAGATCGAAGTACCCATAAATAACTAACGAGCGATGAAACAGCTAGTATATCATATTATTGTTTGTGGCATGGCGGTACTGTTTCTTACCGCCTGTGAAAAAGACGACGATATTTCGGGCAGAAGCATGGAAAAGAACGGTAATAGCATCATTCTTAATCTATCGTCGGAGACATTGCCTGTGAGCCGTGCCGGCAATGAACCCGGAGTGGAAATGGCCGTCAACCATATCGACGTTGTGATTTTCGAAGAGAACGGAGATTGGAAATGGCACGAGCGGGTGGAGGGCAGTGAAACCGGTAACGGTAAGATCACCTTAACAGCTAAGAGGAGCAGTTTCAATAAAGACACAAAGTATTGGGTATACCTGATTGCCAACAGCACAGCTCTGGCGGAAATATTCGATGCCAAAGATTTCGATCTGAATAAACTCAAGGCCATGACGCAGAGCGACCGGAATATCCACATGACAGGATTATCGCAGGTGAGCGGTGCCCCGCGGACTTTTCTGATGGACGGTGTGGCTTATGCTGGAACCGATGAACCCAATGCCCCCGAAACGGTAACTCTAAACTACGGAACGGCTACGGACAATACGGAACTGCAGGTTACCTTACGCCGTGCGGCAGCCAAGATTGTCGTCAGGATACAGAAGGGTGACAGAGTAACGTTCGATGACAGTAAGGAAGCCCATAATGCAGGATATTATTTGCGCAACATGCCTTATACAACATCGGTAATAGCGGATGTAAACGGTACGGCTGATCTGACAGATACCGATAAGTCCTCCGGCAGCTATTTCAACTGGACTGCGGATTTAATTACCGTGACCGCCTATACCTATGCTCATACGTGGATAAACGAAAGTGCGCTTGAAAAGGAAGTACGCCTGGTTGTGAATATTCCCATGAAGTATGAGGGGGATGGAGACGATGCACAGCTTCGTGAGAGCAACTGGTACCAGATCCCTGTCAGCGAAAAGAAAGCACTGGAACGTAATACCTGCTACGAGGTGGTAGTCAGTGTGAATGCGCCCGGAGCCAACGACCCGTCAAAACCGGTTGAATTGACTGATATGACTTATTCTGTGCAGGACTGGAACGAACAGATGATTCTGATTGGCGGTGAGGATGATCGTCCGGTCTACCTGACGCTGAATGAAAACGAGATAGAGATGCATAATATGGCGGATGACAATACTACACTGCGATTTGCATCGTCATCGGAAGTACATGCTGAAGTTGTAAGCGCTTATTATTACGACAAGTTCGGAGTGCAACGTTCTGTAGATGCTCAGACTCTCAGGCAAATCACCATAACCCCCGAGCCTGATGTAACAGGAAATATCGGCATTCATAGCCCGGTACCAACCAACAACACGATCCGCTATATCAAAGTGAAAGTCTTTAATGATGATCAGGTAGAACGTGAGGTCGAAATTATCCAGTACCCGTTGGAGTACATCATAAACATACAGAGTTGGTATTCTTATCGTGACGATTTTAAAACAAATAACGCCCGGCCTACCACGTATGAGTATATGGGAGACCGTATATACGGAATCAGCCTTGCCACGAGAAATATATCCAGCTGGAACGGACAATATGATTACGAAGCATCAGAAAGAAGTGGTTGGTGGGGTGAAATTAATACATCCAGCGGTTTTTTCCGATCTAAGTTTGTTTCCAGTGTAACGAACGGAAAATCAACCATTCTACACTATTATTGGAATAGTGGGAATCAGAGAGAGACAAGCAGCACAGGAGAATACAATGGACGTTTGTACCATATTCGATTAACAGCAACATCGAATAAATATACAGTGGGACGTCCTCGATTGATTGAAGACGAAAGTAATCCCGGACTGATGGTTACAGATCCCGGAAAAGATAATGCTCAACTGGTCTCCCCATCTTTTATGATTGCATCTTCATTAGGTGGCTTTATGTTGGGGGCTGGAAATTTGACATTGGATGACAGCGACAATAGTTTGAGGGTTGCACGGGAGCATTGCGCTAATTATGTGGAGGTTGCAGAGGATGGAACGGTGTATGACGATTGGCGTTTGCCAACCGAGGCCGAATTGAAGATTATCATGGATTTTCAAGGAACAGAAAATGCAGATGCAGATGCTATAGATTATCTGTTAAATGCTGCATATTATTATAGTGCAAGCGGCAGGGTATCCAATTCTAAAAACAATATGAATGGAACCGGTGTTCGTTGTGTCCGCGACGTTTACAATGGCAAATAGACCGGTAATTAGTACGAAGAACAGATAAAGGATAAGACTATGATAAAAAGAGTAATACATACGGCAATAACTTTGGCTGTGCTACTGGTCTCTTGCCGGCAAGATGATCTGCTGGACTCGATGCCCACGGCACATGAAGGTTACGTGGCCCTTCGGTTCAGTGCCGATATTCCGGCTATGCAGGAGGTGGTAACCCGTTCGGTCGATCCCGACGGAGGTGGTGTACAGGACATGACACTGTTCTGTTTCGACAGTTACGGTCTTTTTACCACGACCGTCGAGGCCAAAGTTACCCCTACCGGGAATGGAGCCGGCTTAACAGGAAATTTCGAGGCCGAAGTGCCTGAAAATACCCGAACCGTACATTTTCTCGCCAATCAGAATATGTCGGAATTCAAGGAGGATAAATTTCGTAACAAATCGGAGGCCGAGGTTATGGCTCTGCTGGAGGGTTCGTCGGGGCGTATGATCTATTGGGCACGTTTTACCTGCGATCCGGATAACGATAGTAAGATCGATGCTCAAATGGCCGACAAGGGAAATATGATAAAGATGATCCGCAACCATGCGCAGGTTTCCATCGACAATCCGATCAACGGGTGGATAGAGGTGACGGGTTTTGTAGCCTATAACACGAATGCCTTTGGTACGGTAGCTCCCTATCACCCGGAAAAGGGATTCGATTTCGAGTGGCCGGGCGAAGACGATCCGTTTGTCACACTTCCGCAGAATGATGCCAGGATGAGCGACATCACGGATGTGACCACGGCCACGAAACAGTATATCTTCGAAAGTGAAAACAGCGCAGATGATCCTGTCAGTATCATCATTCGCGGACATGTTCCGGGTGAATCCACGGAAAAATATTATCGGGTGATGCTGATTGACGAAAAAGGCGATCAGATTCTCATACGCCGTAACCATCATTACAAGTTGAATATCAAGGGAGCCCTTTCTTTTGGACAGGAAAACTTCGCCGCTGCATTGACAGCAGCGGCCACGAACAACGTCTGGATCTCCATTTCCGACGAGGTGAACGAGGTAGAGGATCAGAATTACATTCTCACGGTTGAAAAGACCGGCTATGTGATAGATGGAGACGCTACGGGCGGAACCGGAAACTACACACTTTCTTATACTGTTAAAGGTAAAAACGGAACGACGATAACAAAAGACGACAAGGCAGATGTCTCGTGGATAGATAACCTCGTGGCTAGACAAAATATAGACAATAGTTTTGAGATTGAAGACGGGATTGGTAAGGGCAGTATCGTCATCTCTCTGCTTCCTTTGGGAAATAACGAGAAGCTGGAAGGTACATTGCTTGTAAAGAAAGGACGTCTGCAACGCAAAATTAAAGTGATCACAGTGAAGAGACAGGCGTTCACTCCTTCATGGGTAGGCACGCAGGTGTACGGAAAAATAAACGAGAATAATCCAACCGAAGACCGTTCGCACGTAACGGTGATGTTTACCATTCCCGAAACATGCCCTGACGAGCTGTTCCCGATGAAAGTGTACCTATCGGCCAACGAATTGGATATACGTTACGAGGCAGGTATGGCATTGCCCGTGGTCCGTAATGGCGACAAGGAGTGGTACAGTAGTGGAGACATCAAAACGGAACCGGACTATAAATTTCTATATACGGTCGAACAGGCCGGTGTGCAACGGGTTTATTTCGAGAATATCCTGTCACAGGCTGCCGGATATAAAGGGACGCTCTATATTGAGGCCGAACACTTCGAAACCATGACTCGGGAATTTACGTTCTCTGACACCCGTAAGTCCATCACGGTAACGGGACTGAAAGCGTATAGCGCCGATCCTACCCAAAATCCGGATGGATATGCAGATGACGAGTATGTGTTATACCGCCTGGTGCCGCAGAAGGTCAATGCTAAGGTGCAGTTTGATCTGCAACTCATGCAGAAACAAGGCGATGAAGTGGAAGATGACCAAAGAGGAACACCGTTCAACGCCGGAGAGAAAGATGAGTTCTTGCTATATTCACAGTATTTGTCGGATTATAAAGATCCGTCGGAAGCCGATATTGTGTCGTTTGATTGTAATTTCTATACTGACGAGGCAGATATGTGGTGGAGAAAGAACAATCCGGCAGGCGGTCGTATGTTGATGTTCAAACCGATAAAGCCCGGCAGTCCGACGGAAACCGGCAAATATTCGATTTATATGTACACGAACCGGGCAAAAAGCGCGGAAGTGGTCAGGATTGCCTCGAACCAACCCGGTAATGAGGCGGTACTGGCGGCAGATGCCGGTGATATGGGTATATATGCCGGTAATTCATACCGAAGCGTTACGTTTGAGCTGGCCAATTACAATCCGTTCCGTTTCGGGGCACGTGTAAAATATGCCGGTGAGGATTGGAAAGGGAAAGATGACGAACCGGATAGGTCCGCTTCAGCGGCAGATATTCCTGAAGTGGTAACCCCTTTGGTATGGACTTATCAACCCGAACAGGAGGTGGATATTGCCATTGACGTGACCAGTTTTTGCGGATCGGACGGAAACTCGGTAGACCCGTTCGGCAATGAGTTCGAAATTTATATCGATGCGCCCATGCTGAAGATTGATGAAAACCGCTTGGCGGCAAACAAATTGAATGGAACGAAACTAAAGGCCGATCCTGCGGTTCCGGGACGTTTCATTTATACAGTGGAGGCTGACAGGGAGGCCGAACGTAACTATGGTACAAATGCAATCGAAAACATAGACAATACAACGACTATTTCAGTAAACCAAAACGGAGAGCGTAAAACCTTGCCGTTTATCACAAATAGCATTGTAAGTGCGGGCGACATCACGATTTCCTCCAACGAGAAACAAGTAGTGTATTATAGTAAGACTTTCCGGGTAACCAACCGGTCGATTACGGGAACGCTCCGTTATGCAACCGCTGACGGTGTAAAGGATGTGCCTGTCGGTGCGTTCGTCTCTTTCGAGCGTGTCGGCAACAACAGTCGTATCGGTTCGGTTACCGTTACGGCTGACGGCCGATATGAATTGCGCCTGCGCAGGGAGTACGAGTTCAACTGGTATTCCGACAAAATCGAGTTGCATTACGAGGATACTGCCGGAAACGTTTATCACAAAATCTACGATAATTTGGCTGAGCTGTTCGCAAAGCCGGATATTGAACTTCAAGCGGCTACCGGTAACTGATATTTTGAATGATACAATCGGAAACTCCGGACGCTTCCACGTTCGGAGTTTTTCATAAATCATAATACCAAGCGACATGAAAATTCTGAATCTAACCCTTTGGGCGTGTATCTTCTGTATCGGGCTTACGTCCTTCGCTCAGGCGCAACGAACGACGGAGGAGTTTCGGTTACCCGAGGTACCTGTTTTTCTGACGGATCCCGCAGAACGGGCTGCTTATCTGGCCGTGCATTACTGGGATTATTTCAATTTTGCTGACACCACCTTAATTTCCCGGCCTGAAATCACGGAACAGGCATTTGTCGATTTTATCAGTATTCTTCCCTACACGGCAAAAGCACAGGTTGCCGTCGACACGCTTTTCCGGCGTGCTATGGTGAAAAAAGAGATGTTGTACCATTTCATATCCTTGGCGGACAAGTATCTTTACGAACCCAACTCGCCTATGTACAACGAGGAGCTGCATATCCTGGTACTGCGTTCACTGCTCGGGAATCCCGGCTTGGATGATTGGGATAAAGAACGTCCCCGTTACCTCTTGGAAATGGCCCTGAAAAATCGTCCGGGTGATGTGGCTGCCGATTTTACCTACCGGACCCGCGACGGTGCCATGAACCGGCTTTCGGGTATAAAAGCCGATTATGTTGTGCTTTATTTCAATGATCCCGATTGCACGGACTGTCAACGTGTGAAGGAGGCGCTTCTCTCCTTACCGGTTATAAATGAATTTATGAAGGCCGGACGGTTATGCCTGCTATCCGTGTGTGTGGAGGGTAAAACGCCGGCCTGGGAAAAAGCGATCTTTCCCGCCCGTTGGATCGATGGTTATGACGAGGGAAAACGGCTTACCCGTGAACAGGTATATGATCTCAAGGCAATGCCCACCCTCTACCTGCTCGATAGCGGGAAACGGGTAATACTCAAGGATGCCTCGGCAGAAAAAATCGAGGCATGGCTCGCTGAACAATAGCCGAAAGAGAGCGGCGTGGGGAGTACAAGCTATTTTTTCAAAAAAAAATCATTTTTCTGTTATACTTTTTTTCTTTTTCGGATTTAATATATAAAAATAACAAAAATCTGAAAAAGCATGAAGCGTCGTGGATATGATATCGGTAGGGTTGTCGATCTGATATTCGAATATTGGTTGGGGCGGATGAAAGATTCGGAGCTCGAGGAATACAGGCATATGAAAGAAACGACAGGGTTGGACAAGTATGCCCGGGAATTTGAGGACCGGGAGTGGATAAAGAATGCATTGGAAGAACCGGATATTTTTGAGACGGATAAAGCTTACCGGCGATTTTGGAGCATGACGGCCGGAAAACGGTCTATCGGCCGCCGTCGCTGGAGATGGGTGGCCTCGTTGCTGATTCCGTTGTTGGTCGGTGGAGGGGTCGGACTATTCGTTTGGTGGCAACCCGCTTCGATACCCTTGTCGGAAGAGATCGGAATTGTAAAACCGAAAGCGGTGGTGACCCTGGCCAATGGAGAAAAAATAAATTTGGGAGAAGAAGTGGCTCCTATAGCTGAAAAAGACGGTACCCGGATTCAGTACCACGACGGACAATTGGTTTATTCTTCCCAATCACAGACAGCAGAACCACAAGTCCTGTACAATGAATTGACCGTCCCGCGTGGAGGTGAGTATTCGCTGGTCTTGGGCGACGGTACCCGGGTTTGGCTGAATGCCGGTTCGAAGCTGAAATATCCGGTTCGTTTCAACGGTTCGCAACGGCGGGTATTTTTATCGGGAGAGGCTTATTTCGCTGTTGAAAGAGATACAGCACATCCTTTCATTGTTTCCGGTTCATCCGGGGAGATCCGGGTCTTGGGTACAGAGTTCAATATCCGGGATTATGAAGATGAAGAACGGGTTGTGACTACCTTGGTGAAAGGAGCTGTCAGCTATACCGGCAAGAATTTGAAACAGGGGGAAATAGTTATGAAACCCGGAGAACAGGTCAGGGCCGGACGTCGGGGGGAGAAACCGGAATTATTGCAAGTGAATCCTAAAGAATTTATAAGCTGGAAGGACGGCATTTACTTCTTTAACAAAGAATCCCTGGAAGAAATGATGAAGACGGTCGGACGTAACTACGATGTGGAAGTTTTTTTCAATGGAGAAGCTTTAAAAAAATTACGCTTTTCAGGTCAACTGAAAAAATATGAACGGGTAGAAGAATTCCTGCAATTTATAGAAACCGGCGGGGATGTTACCTTTATTGTGAAAGACAGAACTATTACTGTAAATCCGAAATAAAACGATACGACAATTGTAGCAGCAATTGCCGTATCACACTGAAAAATTATTGGATAATTAAACAAATCAAAGTTATGAAAAAAAAATGGTATTACAAACCGGGGCTTTCCTGGGAACGACGAAAAAAATTTTTGTTGGTATTTCTACTGAATGTCTTCCTGTTTTTTGGGGTACAAGCCCAGACACACCGGGTCACTCTGAATGTGAAAGAAACCTCTTTGGAACAGGTGATTAAAGAATTGGAAAAACAGACCGGATTACAATTTTTTTATAGTCAGGATAAAATCGAAAAGATTACCGGTTTATCGTTACAAGCTAAACAAGAAGATTTTAAAACGATTTTGGACCGGTTGTTGAAACACACCCCCCTTACTTTTACGGTAATGGATAATGTGGTAGTCATTAAAGACCGGGAAAAAACGGTTTCACCGCTTCAGTCGGCTATTCGGGAGATAAAAGGAGTGGTGACGGATGTGCTGGGAAACACCTTGCCGGGGGTGACTGTCCGGATCAAAGGGACGACCTTGGGCGGGATAACCGATACCGAAGGTGCCTTTCAGCTCAGTCTTCCTGAGGGAGAAGCAGTTTTACAGTTTTCTTTTGTGGGTATGAAACCTTTGGAGGTCGTCCTCGGGAATCAGGAATTCTTACGGGTGAAACTCGAAGAAGAAAAGGTGGAAATGGACGAAGTGGTCGTAACCGGGTATTTCGAACGTAAAAAAGACAGCTATACCGGTTCGGCTACCACCTTTTCGGGAGAACAGCTGAAACAAGTGTCGACCGGAAATATTCTCAATACACTTTCCATGGTCGATCCGTCTTTTAAGCTGATGGAAAATCTGGATGCCGGTAGTAATCCCAATTATGTGCCGGAATTTACCATCCATGGTGGTGGGAATTTACAGAGTGAATATGAAAATTCGCCCAATATGCCCACTTTTATTTTAGATGGTTTTGAAGTGAGTTCTGAAAAGATTTTCGATTTGGATCCGAACCGGGTGGCGAGTATTACGATTCTGAAAGATGCAGCTGCGACTGCTATCTACGGTTCGCGTGCTGCCAATGGAGTGGTGGTCGTGGAAACGAAAGCGCCGGTGATGGGAAAAATGAGAGTTTCCTATAATTTTTCAGGTGATTTTGAAATCGCTGACCTGAGCGATTATAATCTGATGAATGCTGCCGAAAAGGTGGAATACGAACGGTTGGCCGGATTATATTCCCATCCGAATATCCAGATCGGAGATGATTATATGGATGGATATAACGAACGGCTGGCTTTGGTGAAAAGGGGTATCGATACCGATTGGATCGCCAAGCCCGTAAAAGATGTCGGCTTTAGCCATAAACATTCCCTGTTTTTGGAAGGTGGCGATACAAAACTTCGGTATGGACTGACAGTGAATTACCAGAATAAGAACGGAGTGATGCGTGGTTCCGGACGGGATAACCTGGGGGTCGGCGTACAATTGCAGTATCGTTATAAGACGTTGAAATTCATGAATGACCTGACCTATTCTCATATGAAAATGACCGATTCTCCTTATGGTGATTTCTCCGAATATACCTGGCTGAATCCTTATTATTATCCGTATGATGAAAATGGCAATGTAAAACAGGTATTATATACGTTCGCCGATGAGTCTCAGGCGCTGAATCCGATGTATAATGCGACATTAGGCACAAAATCGGAAAAGGCTTATGACGATTTTATCAATAATTTTTCTTTGGAATGGGATATTGTCGAAGGGCTGAAATTGAAATCCAAAATCTCACTCAATAAGAAAAATATGACTTCAGATAATTTTAAACCTTCGGAGCATACCGATTTTTATAAAGAAGAGGTCTACAAAGGAAGTTATACTAAAACGGTTTCCGATTATTTTTCTTATGATGCCAGTGTTACTTTAGCTTTTACGAAAAGGCTGGATAAACATCAATTGAATGCGGTTGCAGTCTGGAATGTCAAACAGTCGAAAACCGATCGGTTCGAAACGACGGCTTATAATTTCCCTAATAGTAATATGGATCATATCGGAATGGGTATTCAGTATGGAGATGGTGATCAACCTACCGGAGATTATGAGATTACCCGTCTGATGGGCGTGGTCGCCAACTTTAATTATGGCTTCGACGATCGTTATTTATTAGATTTTTCTGTACGTAGTGACGGTTCGTCTATGTTCGGTGCAGACAAACGCTGGGGAACTTTCGGTTCGGTTGGTGTGGGATGGAATATACATAACGAGGCTTGGTTCAAGGGAAATATTCTCATCAGTCAACTTAAAATCAGAGGTTCCTGGGGAACCACCGGAGGGCAGAATTTTTATCCCTATCAGGCGATGATGATGTTTACCTATAAAGACAATATGCTGGATGTAAAAGACGAGAATAAGATTTTGTCGGGACAGGGGTATGACGGATATATCGGAGCACTTTTGAAAGCTTATGGAAATCGGGATCTGAAATGGCAGAAAACAGAAAAACTGAATATCGGTGTCGATTTTACCTTACTGGACAATCGGCTGAGTGGATATTTCAACTATTATAAAGAGACGTCTAAATCGGTATTGACCGATGTATTGGTGGCTCCTTCATTGGGTTTCAGTTCATATAAAGATAATTTGGGACAGGTAGAAAACAAAGGGATCGAGCTTAATCTGAAAGGAACGATCATTCGTAATGTAAACAAGGGATTACAGTGGGATGTTTTTGTCAGTTTAGTCCGGAACCGGAACCGATTGTTAAAGTTAAGCGATGCCTTGGTGGCTTGGAATAAAAATCAGGATGAAGCTACTGTAGATAAAGAGAATAAACGTCCTGTCGTCCGTTATCAGGAAGGACAATCTATTCATACCATTTGGGCAAATGAATCTCTGGGAATCGATCCGGTAACCGGTGATGAAGTGTTTCTGGACCTGAATGGCCGGAAAGTTGATCGGTGGAGTACGGATAATTATAAACCTTTGGGATGTGAAGATCCGGAGTTCGAGGGAAATTTCGGGACGATGTTACGATATAAAGGGTTTATGCTGAACGCTTATTTTAAATATAGTTACGGTGGAGATATCTACAATAAGACCTTGGTAGATAAAGTGGAAAATGTCGATCCGCTTAAAAATGCAGACAGGCGGGTGTTGTACGATCGTTGGAAAAATGTCGGTGATATAGCCAAATATAAAGCAATTACGAATACTACTGCGACGATGCCCACTTCCCGTTTTATCGAACAACAGAATTATATTACGTTATCTTCACTGAATCTGTCGTATGAATTCAATTGGAAAGGGTTGGAACAATTGGGAATCGAACGTTTGAAATTATCGGCGATCGGAAACGATGTATTCCGGGTTTCTTCGGTGAAAATGGAACGGGGAATTAATTATCCGTTTGCCCGAACCTTCTCTTTGGCAGCTCAAATAACATTTTAAACAGTATGAGTATGAAAGCAAATCGAATTATAATAGCATTGGTGATGCTGATGGCAGGGATGTCGTCGTGTCAGGATTGGTTTGATGTATCTCCGAAAGCCGATGTCAAGGCAGAAGATATGTTTGAAGCGGAGAGTGGGTTCCGGGATATTTTGACCGGAGTATATGGGTTGATGATTCATGAAAACCTTTATGGAAGGCAGCTGACTTTCGGATATACGGATGTTTTGGCTCAGTATTATAATCAGATTACCACTCAGGAACACGAGTATATTAAAACAGTAGATTTTAAATACAATGAACCGGTAGATAAGGCTGTGATTGAAAAAATCTGGTCGACACAATATAAAGCGATCGCTAACCTGAACACACTATTGGCCTATATCGATAAAAAACAGGAGGTTTTCAGTTCGGATGCCATCTATCGGATTTATAAAGGAGAAGCTTTGGCTTTGCGTGCTTTCCTGCATTTCGATTTATTACGTTTGTACGGTCCTTCACCGGCAGTCGGGAAGGAGCATAAAGCTATTCCTTATATGGAGGAGTTTACCAATATCGCTTCCCGCCGGTTGACCGTAAATCAGGTATTGGAGAAGGTAGCCGCCGATTTGAATAAGGCACGTGAATTGATGCGTGAAGTAGATTCCTACGGCCCGAATTATGCGGATTTGGAAGAAACGTATGCGCAGGATAAACGCCTGAAAAACCGTCGTTTCCATTTGAATTATTATGCTGCGACAGCTTTGTTAGCCCGGGTACAGCTTTATGCAGGCAATACGACGGAGGCATTGGCGGCTGCCCGTGAAATTATCGGTACGGCCGAAACTCTTCCGGTAGCACCGTTCGAACTGGTAACCGAGGTTACTTCGGCCGATCGCTTATTCCAGAATGAACTTTTGTTCGGATTAGAAATGAAACAAATGAAGGTGGTGATCAGTGACTATTTCGGTGAAGCTGCCTCGAAAGCCAATTTAAATAACAATACACATATGCTGGCTTTTTCAGTTTCCGCTCAGAATAATTTGTTCGCCCCCCAAAATCCGGCCGATGACGATTACCGTTTAAAAATTTGGTTTAAGGAAACGAGTAGTAATGTGGCCAATATGTCGAATAAATTCGAAGGAGTGGAGATGATGCCTTTGATCCGGATTTCCGAGTTGTATTATATTGCTGCCGAATGTCTGGGAGGTAAGGAAGGCTTGGCCTACCTGAATAAAATCCGGGCTTACCGGGGATTGAAAGCATTGACAGACGATTCGACTCTGCAAAATGAAATTTATAAAGAGTATTGCAAGGAATTTCTGAATGAAGGCCAGATGTTTTACTATTATAAACGAAAATATTTGAGCCAGTTGGGTGTTTTCAAATCCAAAGCGATCGATCCCGAAGCGGTATACATGCTTCCGCTGCCTGTCGATGAACAAGATTATGGAAATAAAAACTAGGAGGTATAATTATGAAAAAGATATATTTACTGTGGATTCCGGTGTTGTGTTTGTTGTGGAGATGTAATGAAAACGATCATATGACCTGGAAATCGAAAGGAGGGGTCTATTTTGAAGATTATTCTCAAGAAGCCGATAGTTTGCAATATTCGTTTCGGATCACCGGTTTGGAACGGGATACACTCCAATTGACCGTAAAATTGCAAGGGGCCTTACTCGATCGGCCGATGAATTTCCGGGTGGTTACGGAAGAAGGATCGACCGCTCAGGCAGGGGTACATTATGAGGCTTTGAAAGACAATTATATTTTCCCGGCACATCAGCCGGCGACAGTGTTACCGGTTGTTATCCTGAAGAAAGGAGAAGAATTGGATCATAAAACCGTCTTGTTGAAATTGAGGTTAGAGACGACTACCGATCTGGATGTGGCTTTACCCGAAAAATGTTATGTCCGTCTTTTGGTGACCAATCAGTTGCTGAAACCGGCATACTGGGATGTATCGCCTCTGCCTATTTATTTCGGGGCTTATTCACAAGTCAAACACTTGAAATGCATCGAGATTATGGGACATGATTTCCCTTTGACACAAGGGGAATTGATGAATTATGGAGGGGTACAGGCTTATACCTATTGGATGCGGGCCGGACGGGCAGTGTGTAATTACTATGCTTCCCATATCGAATATGATGAAAAAGGTAATTTGATCACGACTTGGGAGCCTTTGTAAAATAGTATAATTATGAATAAACTGAACATGAAAACAATATATTATATCGGAATAACAATATTAGCGTTATGGCTGGGAAGCTGTGCCCAGGACGATACGGTAAATTCTTTTAAAGATTTGAATGAAGTGACTTTTAACGGTTTGAAGGAGAAATATTCCGTCATGCTCTATGATTATCTGAATATTCCTTTATCGTTAACGACAAGCCAGAACGATGATTCGCATTTGTCCTATGTTTGGTATTTAAGTACCGATACAACCCGGAAAGTGGCGGATACACTCAGTAAATCGAAAGACTTGAATGTTTTGATCGATCCTTCACATGCCGTACCCGGAGAAAATTATACGCTGACTTTGAAGGTTACGGATGAAACAACCGGGGTATATTACCGTCAGGAAATGAAATTGGAAGTAATGACACAATTTACGAAAGGAACGGTTCTTTTGTGTGAGGAAAACGGAGAGGCGGAATTGAATTTTTTAAATTCGGATCATTCTTTGATCGAGAATATTTATTCCCGGGCGAATGGTGGAAAACGGGTGGGCAGGAATCCGTTGCGGATATTTTCGGTTAATCCTTTGCCTGCTCAGCCTAGCCTGAAATTTGAAGCGATTATGTGCGAGGATGAAAATGGCGGAATGTTGGCCAGTCCGGTCTCTTTCGAGGGATTAAAACCGCTTCGGAAGGGATTCGCCGTTGATTTTGAAGAGACTGTTCTGAAGCCTGAACTCTATTTTAAAGGGATGCTTATAGATTATATCATTATTAACCGTCAGGTTTGCCGTAGAGCAGTCAATATGCTTCTGCCCGAATGGGAAACTCCGTTGGTGGCAACTCAGGGTGTTGGAAATTACGAAGTTGCCCCTTTTGTGATGGATGCGACAGGTGCTCCGATTTTTTATGACACGAAAAACAAAAGATTATTGTGGCACTATATGTGGAACTGGGGAGGATTACACCAATTGAGTAGTCCGGAGGCCGATATCTCGCAGTTCGATTGTGACCATATCGGTGAACATATGGAAATGTTGTGTTGTGGTAATCAATCCGAACAGGGGAATTATTGGATGTTGATGAAAGATACTTCGACCGGAAAACTTTACATTTATAAATACAAATTCGTCGATCAAAAGTTTACCTCTGTTTTACGTAAAGAGATCGGTGCCGGGATTGCCCCGCATCTTGCTGAGGCAATTGCTTTTGCTGCGAACGATGATTTCCCGGATGTGTTGATGTATGCAACCGGCAGTCGGATTTATTCGTTGTCTTTGAATTTATTCACTTCTTCATCTACTGAAGTTTTGGAAGCTCCTCAGGTCGATTTGACCTCGCGGAATATGGAAATTACCGGATTTAAGTTTGTAACGATCAGCCAGGAAACAGAAATGGCTGGTGAAACCCGTCAGTCTGCACAATTACGGATTTGTATACGGGATAATAATCAGACCGGTTTAAAAGGAGGGGTTATTTTCTATGAGGTGAGCTCACAAGGGGGAATCCATGCGGATTATTTGTTCGATAAGACCGGATTCTGTGATACGGTGGTCGATATCGATGAAAAGTATAGTTAATGTTAATAGGGATAGAGGTCCCGGAGAGACGTCAAGTGTCTTTTCGGGACTGACCGATCACCCGATTTGCTGATGGCTGATCGGCAAATTTTCGGTATTGATAAAATATTTCGGTCAGGGAATCGGTCGTGAGGATGGGATAGGCATCGATTGGCAGGACCTGCTGATTAGGTTTTAGGTGTAATAACGATTTATTTATGAGTAAATTATTTTTATTGGTGGTTACTATGAGTTGGAGTATAATTGCTTCAGCACAGGGAATCGATTTTTTTCACGGTAGCTACGAGGAAGCCTTGAAAAAAGCCCGATCCGAGAATAAGGGAATTTTTGTAGATGTGTATACTTCCTGGTGTGGACCTTGTAAAAAGATGGCCAGGGAGGTTTTCACCCAGGCCGGGGTCGGTGATTATTTCAATACGCATTTTGTTTGTCTGAAACTGGATGCAGAAAAAGATAAGGAGCATCCCTTTTTTCAGCATTTTAAGGCGACAGCTTTTCCTGCTTTTTTTTGGCTGAACGGCGAAGGTGAAATTTGGGATATGCATGTCGGATATGCCGAACCTCAGGAGTTTTTGAAGTTGGCTGCTGCTGCCGCACAATCGGACTTGAATAAGCAGTTGGACGAAGGACGTCGACGCTGGGAAAGCGGAGAACGTACTCCTGACCTGATCCGTGATTATGTGTTGGGGGTATTGAGTAAAGTGGAACCCGATCGGGTTGAACCGATGATGTGGGAATATTTGGAAGGTTTATCGTCCGAACTATTGGAAACAGAAGAAAATTACCGTTTTTTAAAACGTTTTATGCAGAGAGCGGAAGACAATCTGGCTTTTCGTTCTTTGTTGAATAAGGCAGAAATTTATCAAAAATACGAAAAGGGATATGATTTCTGGATCAATATGTATCGGATGGTAGTACGTTGTGGAATCGTTCAGCGCGAAGAACCGGAGGCGTATCAGGCTTATCTTCGGTTTTTGAAAGAACTGAACCTGCCTTTGGCCGGGATGTATCTCGAAATATTGAATATGGAATATACTTTGTTTGAAAAAGATTTTCAAAAAGGTATTCCGGAAGCGATGAAACTGATCGGAAAATATAAGGAAAAACATCCTTATCTGGCCGGTCAATTTTTTTATACGTTGATTATTGCCGGTTTCTTTCAGGAAGAACAAGTCGGTATGGAACTGGCTGACCAGGTCGTCGATATGGCCTATCAGGCATTGAAAACTATACCTTCGAAAGAAAATTTATTGTATCTGTCTGTGGCATATGCCCGGAAAGGAGATTATAAAAAGGCATTCGAACTGATGGCCGGTGAACCTTTCTTTCCGTCACCTGTACTTTCGAATGCATTGTATAAATACCTGAATTTACCCGTATTCCACCGGGATTATATAAAATAAATTTAAAACAGTAACAACGGTAATAACCGCTTTATCCGTTGTTACTGTTTTATCCATTTCAACCGGTCGGACCATTATTTGATTACCAGCATATCCTTCATCTTTTCTTTGGGAATGGAAATGATGGTGTGGCCACAAGAGTAAGGACCGAGGATATATTGGGCATAAGTAAAATCGACCGTGTGGAGGGTAAGGTTGATGCAGGTGACATTATCCACTGTCGGAGCTTCGAAAGTGAAGCATTTGTCCGGATCTTTCAGATTAGCCTTTAAAAGGGCATTGATATCTGCTGCTTTGTCTAGGTTGAGGATATCTTTATTGGTTAAGAATTTCTGTGTCTTCACATCGTAATTTATAGCATAAAAATTGGTCATCCCATGGGCTCCTCCCAGCATTTCGTACGATAATACCCGGACACTGATGTAATTTTGGTCTGCCAGGAACACCGAATCTTCAATGATCAGTTCGTAGGGAGCTACTTGCTTGAAACCTGCAGAATCTAAACGGGCAATGTTCTCTTTAGCTTGTTCGATAAAGGCTGCATGAATACCGTTGATCAGCCCGTTGACCTCGTCGTTGAATTTGACACAGCTTTTTTCAGTTTCAGCATCTGTAGTCGAGAAGGCAGGACGGTCGATTTTGATGTCCCATTGTCCGGTCTTGTCGGTCAGATGGATTTGTTTAACATCCAGCTTAATCTCTTTTTTACAAGCCCCTAAAGCAAGGACTGCAAATACCAGGGTAAAAAGTTTTGTTTTCATCATTCTGTTTTTTGAAAATTAAAATTGCAATTTACGGTATATCGTAAATCGAATTTGCAAAGTTAACTTTTAACAGATGATTTCCTATTTTTTTATAAAAAATATAATCGAAAAATTCAAAACCCGATATGCCGGCGAAAATTGGATCAAATCACTTTTTTCTTCGGAGTCGTGGCAATAAAATCTTTGAGATAAAACGGTTCGAAGTAGGCGACATCGACAAATTCTTGCCGGCCGAACAGCTCCTCTGCAAGGGGGATCATGTGCCGGGCAGAGGTTTCTACTTGTCCCATGAAATGAGCATTAGGAGCGGTAAGGAGCATCCTGACTTTGTCGCTGCCATTTCCGAAAAAATAAATTTTATGTCCGGCCAATAAATCGGCAAACGAATTTTCGTCGACGATTTCTGCTTTGGTATCGATGACCTTTTGGTTGTTACGGTCGAAAAAAGCGGTATAGACTTCCATCCGGCGGGCGTCGATCATCGGGCAATACAGCGCTTCTTCCCGTATCCGTTCCGATACCGATAAGGCCAGTGCTTGTAAGGTCGGTACGGCGATCAGAGGTTTACCTGCTCCGAAACATACTCCTTTCGCCATAGATACTCCGATGCGTAATCCGGTATACGACCCCGGGCCCATACTGATCGCAACGGCATCCAGACAATGGGCATCCATGTGATTGTCTTTTAGGATTTCGTCGATGTAGGTGCCTAATAAAACCGAGTGGTTCAATCCCTCGTTATTTTCTTTCAAGGCAATCATTTTTCCGTCCCGGGCTAAGGCTACCGAGCAGACAGAAGTAGAGGTATCTATATTTAAAATCAAAGCCATAATTAAAGTCGAATGTTTAAAGTCAAGAGCTAAAGATTATTTCCGGATAATTTGAATCTCCCCGCCCATTCCCAGTTTGATAATACTCGAGGGAGCTGCCGGGTTATGATCGTTGCGGCGATAATCTACGATATAGTCTACTGCATTTTTGATCTCCTCACTGATTTCCCCGAAAAAATGAGGGGAGGGTTCGCCGCTGATATTGGCCGAAGTCGAAACGATGGGTTTATTATAACGGAAAATTAAAGATCGGGTAAATTCTTCCCGCGTAATCCGGATACCGATCGTACCGTCTTCTGCGATCAGATTGGGTGCCAAACGTTTAGCACCCGGATAGATGATAGTTGTCGGTTTGTCGGCCACTTCGATCAAATCGAGGGCTATATCCGGGACGTCGGCATAGGAAGCTATTTTCCCTGCATCGTCCAACAATACAAGCATCGATTTGTTGTCGGCCCGTTTTTTGATGTCATAAATCCGTTTGACAGCTTCCGGATTAGTGGCGTCACAACCCAATCCCCAGATCGTATCGGTCGGATAAAGAATTACACCTCCGTTTTTCAGGATTCCCAGCGTTTTCCGGATTTCCTCTTTGAGTTTATCGTTCATATAATATAGATTTCAAAGGGCGAAAATACGAAGTTTTTCTTTACCTTAATCACCTTTTGGCTTTTTGTTTTATGATTTACGATGATAACCTTGCACACTTGATATGGCAGAGAAAATCGTAAATCATAAATCATTAGACATTCCGGTTTAGACCAGATGGCCGATGAGTTCTTCCCGTTCGCCATATAACAGGTCGGCCATCGGGATCTCGATCAGCGTATAACATCCGGGTTGTTGCCGCATCGAAGCCCGGGCTGAAGATACCATAATTTGAGCGGTCAGGGCCGGATTATTGATCCGCATGTTAAACTCGAACCATTGGTTTTGTGTTTTTCCCGACACGCCTTTCCGGGTAAGGTTGACGCCATGGCCCATATCCAGTAAGTCGTCTACTTTTTCAACCTGCAAGACATGGGTCTCATCATTTATGAAATAAGGATCGTTTTTGATCTGCTGTGCAACTTCACCGAAGAGATATCCTTCCTGAAGTTCGATATATACCATTCTGCGGTGAATCCCGGTTCCCGTGGGGATAGTCATAGACAGGGCGGCCTTTACTCCCTCGATCGCTTTGACGGCTACCGTATGGCCCATACTCATGCCGGGGCCGAAGTTTGTATAAGTCAAACCTTTCGGAGCACAGGCTTCCAATAGTGCACGTATTACAGAATCTGTTCCCGGGTCCCAACCGGCCGACATAATGGAAACAGCCTGATGTTTACGGGCTACCTCTCCCAAAGTGCGGTGTAAGTCGACAGTTTGAGTGTGTATGTCGAAACTGTCTACCGTATTGATACCTAGCCGGAGGGCTTCGGTTGCATAGTGTTCCACACTGCGGGTCGGGGTACATAAAATAGCTACCTGAACCCCTTCCAAATCCTGCAGACGGCTTACTACTTTGTAGTTGTGCAGTTCTTCCGGAACCTCGGCGGCATTCCGGCGTACAATACCCACGATCTCGAAATCGGGAGCAACCTGGAGTGCTTCTACTACATATCTCCCGATATTGCCGTATCCGATAACGGCTGCTTTAATTTTCTCCATATATTTCTAATCTTAATAATCTGAATCTGTTTTATATCTCTTATACCGGCACGTCGAATTCCCGTAATGCACTGTTCAACGAGGTTTTCAGGTCGGTAGATGCTTTTCTTTTGCCGATGATCAGAGCACAGGGCACTTCGTATTCGCCGGCAGGAAATTGCTTTTTTCGTGAACCGGGGATCACGACGGACCGGGCCGGCACATAACCCTGGTATGTTACCGGTTCATTTCCCGTGACATCGATGATCCTGGTCGAGGCGGTGATTACCGTATTCGCACCCAGTACGACTTCTTTTTCCAGATGGGCACCTTCCACAATAATACAACGCGAACCGATGAAGCAGTTGTCCTCGATAATTACCGGTGCTGCTTGTACCGGTTCCAATACTCCTCCGATTCCGACTCCTCCGCTGAGATGTACATTTTTCCCGATCTGGGCACACGAACCGACAGTCGCCCAGGTGTCTACCATCGTTCCCGAATCGACATAAGCACCGATATTGACATAGGAAGGCATCATCACCACTCCCGGGGCGACATAGGCTCCATAGCGGGCGGCAGCCGGAGGAACTACCCGTACTCCTAATTCTGCATAATCTTGTTTGAGCCGGATCTTATCGTGATACTCGAATGGTCCCGTGGTCATGGTCGACATGGGTTGGGTTGGAAAATATAAGATAACCGCTTTTTTTACCCATTCGTTCACTTGCCAACCTTCGTCGGTTGGAGTAGCCGTGCGCAATTTCCCTTTGTCCAGTAACCCGATTACCTGATCGATAGCCGACCGGGTCTCTTCTTTCTTCAATAATTCCCGGTTCTCCCAGGCTGCTTCAATGATTTTTCTGATTGCTGTATACATTTCTAACTCGTTTTTTGTCGGACGAAAGTGCCTATGCCCAGGATGTCTCTGGAATTGCAAATTTCGCAATAATTTGTTGTACGACAAAAACTGTTCCCCGGATTGTTAATCGTCTAACCGATTTTTCCCGCGATGTGTAGAATAAAACATAGATCAATAAAAAAATATATATACCTTTGTTCCCTCACCGTATGCGTGTCGTAAAAGTTTAATTATTTAATGTGCTATGCTGAAAAAGATTCCTCATACTTATACGATTATTTTTTCGATTATTCTGCTTTGTGCCGTCTTGTCCTGGATTATCCCGGCAGGAGAGTATAGTCGCCATACCGTCGAGGTCAACGGAACGACCCGGTCGGTGATTGTCGATAATTCTTATCATGCGGTGGAATCGGTTCCACAGACCTGGCAGGTATTTTCCGCTTTGTTGCAAGGATTTGAGAAGCAGGCCGGAATCATAGCCTTTTTACTGATTATCGGCGGGGCTTTTCAGATTATGAACAATAGCCGGGCGATCGATGTAGGGATTTTTTCTTTTTTGCGTTTTACGCAGGGATTGGAACGGCATCGTTTTATGAAGCGGATCGGGGTGAACAATCTGGTGATCGCTATGATTATCTTCTTGTTCAGTATGTTCGGGGCTGTTTTCGGTATGAGCGAAGAAACGCTGGCTTTTGTGATTATCATTGTACCTTTGGCTATTTCGATGGGGTATGATTCGATTACCGGATTGTGTATGGTCTATGTTGCGGCCCACGTGGGATTTGCCGGAGCGATCCTGAATCCGTTTACCATCGGTATCGCTCAGGGACTTTCCGACTTACCTTTGTTTTCCGGTTTTGAATACCGCTTGTTTTGCTGGTTTTTGCTCACCGTGATTTTAGTTGCCTGTGTGTTGATCTATGCGGCCCGGGTGAAACGCAATCCGACCCTTTCCCCGATGTATCGGGCCGACGAATATTGGCGGAATCGCCGTACCGAAAGTGGCGAAGAGGTTGCTTATACGATCCCGGTGGCTTCTTATATCGTGTATGGATTGATTCTCGTGTCTCTGATTATTTTTGCTGTCGTTTATCCGGTTACTACTTTTAGTTTGGGGAATGCTTCGGTCACTTTTTATGCTGTACCGGTCGGTACGGTTTTGTTCGCTTTGTTCGGATGGTTGGGGCTACGGAAATCTTTCCATTTTTTTATCCTTTCTATCCTGGCTTTTACGGTCATTTTTCTGGTGATCGGAGTGATGGGGCATGGTTGGTATCTGCCCGAAATTTCGGCGATTTTTCTGGCGATGGGAGTGTTGACGGGGTATGCTGCGGGCAAAGATACCGACAGCATCATCAAATTGTTTCTCGAAGGAGCCAAAGATATCTTATCGGCGGCTATTGTGGTCGGACTGGCCGGAGGTATCATCCAGATTTTGCAGGACGGGCGTATTATCGATCCTATATTACATGCCTTGGCTTCTCTGATGAACGAGGCCGGAAGAGTGGCTTCGGTTGGTGCGATGTATGTAATTCAGACGCTGATCAATATCATTATCCCTTCGGGATCGGCCAAAGCTGCTTTGACGATGCCGATTATGGCTCCCTTCTCGGATGTCATCGGTATTTCCCGGCAAGCTACAGTGATGGCTTTCCAGTTCGGTGATGGCTTTACCAATATGATCACGCCCACCTCCGCCGTATTGATCGGTGCTTTGGGAATCGCCCGCATTCCCTATGAGGTGTGGGTAAAATGGTTTGCCAAAATCCTCCTGTTGTTTGTCGTCCTGGGTTTTCTGTTACTGATACCCACAGTAGTCATGCAGTTGCCTGGGTTTTGAAAATCTTAAGCTTTAATGATGTATTTTTGTCTAAATAAATGCTGAAGTAAAAATGGAGAAATTTGCTGCAATAGATTTCGAGACAGCCAATTGGCAGCAGACCAGTGTTTGTTCGGTGGGGATCGTCGTGATGAACCGGGGGGTGATCGAAGACCGGTTTTACAGTCTGATTCATCCTGCACCGAATTTTTATTCCCGGCGTAATACAGCTATTCACGGTTTGAGTCGGGAGGATACCGAGGAAGCTCTGGCTTTTCCTACGGTATGGCGGGAAATTGCTCCGATGATTGAAGGGATACCTTTGGTGGCTCACAATAGCATGTTCGACGAGGGATGCCTGAAAGCTGTCTTTCGGCTTTACGAAATGGATTATCCCGGTTACTCCTTTTACTGTACCTACCGCCTTTCCCGGAAATTATTTAAAGGACTGGAAAATTATCAGTTGCATACCGTTTCTTCCTTTTGCGGATATGACCTGAAAAATCATCATCATGCCCTGGCCGATGCCGAGGCTGCAGCTGTCATTATGCAATCCATTTTGCAGCAATGTCCCGATTTATAGCAGGTATATTTTTTCTTTCTATTCCGATTCCGGATTTTATACCGTCAGACCGGTTCGCCTGGAACGGTCAATGATAGAAAAAGCCAGATGACCGACAGAAGCGACCGGGTCGCTAATTCCGATCACCGAAGACGAATTAGTAACGAACTATACCTATGTTTAAGGTAAACATGTATATAAACACCAAGAAAAAATCGGACTATTCCGTACCGCCATATTTCTCATGCTTTCAAACAATTTTTTATCTTATGTACAAAGATAATATTTCTTTTTGTAAAACCTGAACTTACAGGCTACAATCGTCTGAAATGATAGCATACGGAAAGGACAACCATCCGAAGCCGGGTTCCATAACCACAGGCAAAGGTAACTCGTGTTCTTCTCGTACAAGCAAGACCAAGTCCTCCGGCTTTGGGGAAAAATCATCTTCGCCTGAAGGTTGCGGTATTTTCTTGCGCCAAACCTTGCGGGTATGGACAAGGGACAGTCAGGCAGGCGAGAAATAAAAAATGGCAGATACATACCTGAAAAATTACAGGCAATCATCGTATTAGGTTAGTGGAGCAGACGGAGTAGTACGATAAAGTAACCGGAGTATAAAATGGAGCGGAAAAAGTAGTTCCTAAAGATGTGTATAAAGAGTAGCTAACTTAGAAGGAGTGTTGATTTACAATACTTTTCCTTGGAATGGGGAGAGGAGAAGAGTAAATAGAGGTGTGAAATTTTGTTTTCATATCTGTAGTTTTATATATTTACCGTCACTATTGTCCACTAAAAATGGACATGTTTAAACTTTAAACAAATTCGGTTCACTGGAATCATTGGGTTCTTTGACATTTTTGAAATTCGATTTGTCGAACAAGTCACTAAGATGTGTTTTGTCCGTCAGTGAGATGCCGAGGATTTGCAGTGTTTCGTGGATAGTACTATCGCTACAAGGCAATAAGTAATTATGGCACAATAGATTTGGATGCCTATCGCATTCTCCGATGTACCCCAAAACTTTTTGATTTTGAGGTGCTGCTTGATCCACTTGAAGAACAGTTCCACGCTCCATTTGTTTTGGTAGAGCTGCGAAATCAGTTCTGCCGCTGCCTTCAGATTGTTCGTCAGGAGATGTATCTGAAACCGTCTTCGGGGTCTTCGATGATGAGTTTCTGAAGTTCTTCAGGATAGTCTTTGGAATTTTTATAAACCGAAAAATTTCCGATGACATCAGAAACGATACCTTTCGGTAATCTCCGCTTTCAGGTCTTGGGCTTGATCTGTACATTGGTTTTTGCCCGTACAACGAGAAAGCACCTATACGGTTGATCGTATAGAAATTGCCAAAATCGTTGTACCCACGGTTAAATATGTAATGCGCCCCGGCTTCGTACGGTATCTCCGGCATTACTTGGAAGTTATGAACATTGACTGCCGTAATATCTACAAATGCAGTAACTTCCGATTCAATATCGTAGAGCGTGTGCATTTTGATGCCTCCTTTATGTTTGCGAAACTTTGCCCGTTCAAACACCAACAGGCAGAGGTCAATCGTGGTGGAATCAAACGTATAGACATGACCGTCAAGCTCAAAGACCTTATCAACTCTGCGCTTGCGTGCCCCATCTATCATGAATGTAGCGTATTCCTCAAAGAGGCGATTGGTACGCCGTTCAGTTGTTTTGCTAAGATTGCTCCGTGTTACAGACTTCCCGACCCCGAGATGATAGAGTTTTCCGGCGTGAGCCACCATCGCCACGATGAGATCCTGGAAGCTCTCACGGTTGAAAAATTGGCCGAACATTATTGTAAGTAGTTGATTACAATAGGTATAACTCTTGATATACTTGTCGCTTTCGTATTTACGGACAAGATAATTGAAATGGTTGCGATTCATAAATTGGACTAATTGGGCGAAAACGAACTGGCCTTTATGCATAAAGGTCTGATTATGGCCGCAAAAGTAAATTCAAATCCGTTGACTCCAAAATTACTTGTAATAAATTGAATTTCAATTATTTAAAAGAATTTTTTGTGGTTTTTTAGTGAACACTAATGATTTATCGTGTGAAATGATGACGGAAATTCCGTTTGTACCTGTTTGCCGATGAAAAATAGTGAATTACAAGATTTGTTTGTGGAGTATTATCCTGCATTGAAGTCGTTTGCGGTGCGTTATGTCGGTGCGGCGGAGGTGGCGGAGGATCTTGTACAGGATGTGTTTTTGCGTTTGTGGGAGAAAACGAATCCGCTGCAGGGGGTCCGGGATGTGTCGGCTTATTTATACCAAATGGTGCGTTTCCGGGCGATTGATTATTTGCGCAGCGAGAAGACGAAGGAGCAGACGGTGAGGAAGTATATTGCCGGGCTTGCCGAGGAGGAAGAGGAGGCTTATTTGGAGGAGGAGGTTTACAGGCGGATGATTAAGGCGGTGGAGGAGTTGTCGCCTGCTATGCATAAGGTGTTGTCCTTGTCGTTGGAAGGGTTGCGTACCAAGGAGATTGCCGAGAGGTTGAGTGTTTCGGTGGAAACGGTGAAGAAGCAGAAGCAGATTGCCCGCAGGATATTGAGGGATAAATTGCTTGAGATTTTGTTGCTGGTGGTGCATTGATTTTTGGGGGGAATTGTTGTAAATAAATTTTCCATTTAAAGATTTAGAGGGAGGCTCCCGAAGGGGCGAAGAAATATTTGGAAGAAAAGGGTGAATTTTTTTTGAAATGATATACCCCCTTTTTTGTCCCTGTTCGTCATATTAATATAAATGGTGTGATTTATGGAAGATTTTATCAGTTATTCAAAAATAGCGGAATTGTTGACAAAGGCGCTGCGGGATGAGTTGACGGATGAAGAACGGGAAGTGTTGGAGCGGTGGAGACATGAGGCGTCGGTGCATGAGGCGTTTTACCGGAGGGTCAATACGCCGGAGTTTTTGGAGGAGCATCCGCAGCATCGGTTCGAGGGGGAGATTGCAGAGGCGTGGGGGCGGTTATATGTCCGCCATCGCAGCCGCCGGAGGAGGCTTGTGGCGATAAGGTGGAGTGTGGCGGCGATGGTGGCAATTGTTTTGGGAGGGGTTGCTTTGTGGCAGTCGGGAGGGGAAAGCCGACCGTTATCGCAAACGTTGGTGCAGGAGCATGCGGTGATTGAACCGGGAAGCCGGCAGGCGGAGCTGGTGTTGGGGAATGGGAGGACGGTGAAGTTGGGGGAGCATGCGCAGCCGCGTTTGTTGGAAGTGGATGGTGCGGTGATCAAGATGGATGAGAAGAGGTTGGAGTATAGGGAGGAGAAGGAGGTAGATAGGCTTGTGTTCAATACGTTGCGGATACCGAGGGGCGGGGAGTACAGTATTTTGCTGAGTGACGGGACCAAGGTGTTTTTGAATGCAGAGAGCGAGATGAATTATCCGGTTGTTTTTGCGGGTGGGGAACGGAAAGTGGTGCTGAAGGGGGAGGCTTTTTTTGAGGTGGCGGAGGACAAGGCGCGTCCTTTTGTGGTTTCAACGGGGGATTTTGATGTGCGGGTGACGGGTACTCAATTCAATGTGAGGGTTTATCCTGATGAGACTCCGACTGCTACGTTGGCGGAAGGCAGTATCCGGTTGTTGAAGGGGGAGCACATTACTGACCTTGTTCCCGGTGAGCAGGCGAGGGTGGGTGCAGAGAGCGTGGAGGTGAGGAAGGTGAATCTGGAGGAGGCGATTGCCTGGAGGCATGATGCTTTTTCTTTCAAGCAGGTGAGGTTGGAGGATTTGTTGACGGAGCTTGCGAGGTGGTATGACATGGAAGTTTTTTACCAGAATACCGGTTTGAAGGATTTGCATTTTACTGCCTGGTTTAAGCGCAGCAGTAGCATGAAGGAAGTGGTCCGGCTTTTGGAACGGACACAGAAGGTTAAATTGGAAGTGAAAGGTAAAACATTAATAGTCAAACCCAATAAATAGTCAAAACAGGAAAAAAGAAAAGTAAAACAAATTTATCGGACAGTGAAAAGCCGGAATGCACGCCAATACATTCCGGCAAAATTCCCCGCCAAGGGAATCATGTTAAACGTTAACAGCAAATTTATGAAAAAAACAATTGAAAAACTAATCTGGCTCATGATTAAAATGAAGCTTATGTGTCTGGTGATTGCATTGGCTACGACAAGCCTGAATGCAGAAGTGTGGTCGCAACAGAAAAAGATCAGTCTTCGTTTAGGAGAAACCGGTTTGGAACAACTGTTTGAGGAGATGCAGCAGCAGACGAAACTAAAGTTTATTTTTAACCACGAAGACGTGGTGGGGTACACGGTGAGCGGGTCTTTGCGGGGAATGACGGTGGCGGAAGTGCTTGACGCCGCATTGGCTGACAAGCCGTTGAAGTATGAGATTGTGGATGACCATATTATTATTTCTCCGAAAGAGTTTGTCCAGGCTCAGGTTGAAGAGGTGATTAAAATTAAAGGTAAGGTGACGGACCATACAGGAGAACCTTTGCCGGGAGTGACTGTTATGTTGAAAAATACGGATTTCGGCGTGGCAACGGATGTCAATGGTTTGTACGAATTGTCTATTCAAAAGAATCTTGCCGGTACGTTGGTATTTTCATTTGTCGGAATGAAGGCGCAGGAGATTGCCATCAATGGACGTACGGAGATTAATGTGAAAATGGAAAGTGAAGTTGCTGAAATGGATGAAGTTGTTGTGACGGGGATCTTTAATAAATCGAGAGAGAGCTATACCGGTGCGGTGACTACGATTTCGGATAAAGAATTGAAAATGTTCAGGGGACGTAATATGCTGTCTACCCTGAAAAATATAGATCCGGCTTTTAATATTGTGGCTGATAATTATTCCGGTAGCGATCCGAATACATTGCCAACGGTTAATATCCGTGGAAATTCATCTTTGCCAATGTCTGTGAATGAGTTGAATACGTCAGTGTCTCAGCAGTTAAACCAACCATTGATTATTATGGATGGTTTTGAAATATCGTTACAGAAGTTGATGGATTTTAATGATGAAGAGATTGAAAGTATTAATATATTGAAAGATGCTTCAGCGACGGCAATTTATGGTTCACGCGGTGCGAATGGAGTGGTTGTGATTACGACAAAAGTTCCGACTCCGGGTAAGTTGAAAATGGTTGCTTCGGCAGGATTTAGTTTGGAAATCCCCGATTTGTCATCCTATAATTTATTGGATGCCGAGGAAAAATTGGCATTGGAAAAGGAAGTCGGTTTGTATGATGTAACAGGTAAGGATCCGCATAGTGCCCAGCAATTGGAAGAACAGTATTATGCAACTCTAAAAGAGGTCCTGAGAGGAGTGGATACTTATTGGTTATCCAAACCTCTACGTACAGGAGTCGGTCAGAATTATAATGTACGTTTAGAGGGAGGAAGCCGTGAATTGAGATGGAGCGCAGGTATTTCTTACAATAATATTGCAGGTGCGATGAAAGGATCCGTCCGTAACACTTTTAGCGGAACGATTAATTTAGCTTATACGGTGAAGAATCTGAGATTTCAAAATCAGACAATGCTTGATTATAACAATTCGTCGGAGAGTAAGTATGGAAGCTTTTCTCAATATACGGAATTGAATCCTTATTGGACTGAGAAAGATGAAAAAGGGAATTATTATAAATCGTTTAGGACTGTTTTAGGGAATTATGTAAGTAATCCATTATACGATGCTTCCCTGAATGTAAGAGATGAAAGTAAGTATAATCTGGTGACAAATAATTTTTCTATTGAATGGAATGTTTTTCAGGGATTGAAATTGCGTGGGCAGATTGGTATTTCCAAACGACAAGGCAATAGTGATGTGTTTAAACCAGCAGAACACTCTACTTTCAATAGTACAACTGAATGGGCGAAACCGGAAAACTTTTTTAAAAAAGGAAGTTATCGTTGGGGATATACTGAGTCTTCTTCTTTGGAAAGTCGGGTGACTGCCAGCTATTCGGATGTATTCAAAGATAAGCATCAATTGTATGCAGGTTTAGACTGGTCGTTAGTTCAATCGAAATCATATTCATATTCTATTTTTGCGCAAGGATTTTCCAATCAAGACTATGATTTTTTTGGCAATGCTCGGCAATATGCAGAAAATGATCATCCGACAGGTACGGAAAGCATATCGCGGCAAGTAGGATTCACCGGGAATGTGAATTATACTTATGATAACCGTTATTATGCAGATTTTTCTTTTCGTATGGATGGTTCTTCACAGTTTGGCAGTGACAAGCGTTTTGCCCCTTTTTACAGTATAGGTATAGGGTGGAATATCCATCGTGAGCATTTCATGAGAAATCCGGATGTAATAAATACATTGCGTTTGCGTATGTCTTATGGTAAAACCGGTTCACAACAATTTGCATCTTATGAAGCGTTGAGGACTTATGAGTTTTATTCAGATAAGCGTTATATGATGTGGAACGGTGCAGAATTAAAAGGATTAGGTAATAAAGATTTAAAGTGGCAAGTGACAGATCAGTATGATGTAGGGATAGAAATTGGACTTTGGAATAATCGGATCTCGGGTACTTTCGATGTGTACAAAAAACAAACCAATAATTTGTTATCCAAAATGGATTTGCCATTGGCTAACGGTTTTGATTCTTATACTGCCAATGTTGGTGTGGTTGATAATATCGGCTTTGAGGCAAGTGTCAGTGGGTATGTGGTTCGGGATACAGAAAGAGAGATTATTTGGATGTTAACCGGTAAGTTGGCTTATACCAAGAATGAAATCAAGAAATTGTCAGAAGCTATCAAGAGGCAAACAGAGAGAGCTTTGCATGATAATTCGGAGATTAATAATATGTTATTTGAGGGGGATTCCCAATATGCAATCTATGCAGTGCCGTCTTTAGGCATAGATCCAAGTACCGGAAAAGAATTGTTCTTGGATGCAGACGGAAATGTGACTTCAGTGTGGAACTCTTCTGCAAAGCGTTATTTCGGTCAAACAGAACCTAAATTCAGAGGTAATTTTAATTCTTTATTTACCTATAAGAATCTTACGGTGAATTTGAATTTTGGCTTCCGTTGGGGCGGTCAGCAGTATAACCAGACATTATTGAGTAAAGTGGAGGTTACGAATAGTGCTATTCAATATAACGTAGATCGGCGTGTATGGGCGGATCGCTGGCAGAAACCGGGAGATTTGAAGCCTTTTAAAGGTTATGGCGATGAAGCGACAAAAGCATCTTCCCGTTTTGTAATGGATGAGAGAGTGTTTGAATTGCAAAGTGCAAGTGTATCCTATCGCTGGCAGACACCTTTTATAAGTAAACTGAAATTGGAGAGTATTAATTTTGATCTTAATATGTCAGACGTATTTTATGTTTCTTCCATTAAACGGGAACGTGGCACTAATTATCCATTTGCCAGAAGAATGGAGTTCGCAATAGGTTTGATGTTTTAATAAATAATTCTATTAATCATGAGAAAGGATTTTTGTCTATTAGCCTATACCGTTTGTATTGGAATTGCATTAGTGGCAGGAGGATGCAATGATTGGTTAGATGTAAAACCCAAGTCACAAGCGGAATCAGAGGAATTATTTTCAAGGGAGCAGGGATTTAAAGATGCTTTGACTGCCTGTTATATCAAGATGAACAGTACTAGTTTGTACGGGATGGAGTTGATGGTATCGTCAATAGAATATATGGCTCAGTTCTGGGATTTTACCAACAATAATGATAGAAATGCCAAGTTATTTAAGGATTTTGATTATTCATCAAGTTTGGTTGAAAGTACGTTTAAGTCTATTTATTCAAATTTTTACAATACGATTGTTCAGGCAAATAGTGTATTGGAAAATTTGCAACTTCATGGTGAAGTGATTGAGAATGAAAAATTGCGTAAGATGATTGAAGCTGAAGCTCTCGGTATTCGTGCTTTCTGCCATTTTGATATTTTACGGTTGTTTGGACAATTGCCTCAAAATGCGACTATTCATGTTCAGTTACCTTATGCAAAAACGGTAGGTGTTGAAACTATCCCTTATTATACTTTTGACGATTATGTTGGATTGGTTTTGGACGATATTAATAAGGCGCAAAATTTGTTCAAGGAGTGTGATCCTGTTTTGGATTACCCATTTGCTGAATTAAACGCAGCAAGCGGAGTTGGGTTGGAGGATAGTTATATGGGATATCGCCGTTTCCGTTTTAATTATTGGGCAATGGAGGCATTAAAAGCGCGTTTGTATTTGTACATAGGTAATAAAGAGAAAGCATATACTGCTGCTCATAATGTGATTGATGCTAAAACTAATAGTGGACAAATAGTTATTGATTTAGTACGAAGCAAAGACTTTTATTCTGAATGTATATTGGCATTAAGTAATAATGAAATTAAAGATAATATAGGAGGTTTTTCTTCTTCGACATCCAATTTTATGACTGCTGCTAATTATGGCAAATTGTTTTCAGGGAAAGTCACGACAGATGATTTTCGCGCTAAAGATTTCTGGGCAGAAACTGTGTCTAATGGTTCATATACTTATTATGAATTTGTTAAGTATAAACAACCCGAAGACAATATAGTTAATAATTCAGAAGAATGGATGATCCGTTATCAAGTGATTCCTTTAATACGTTTGTCAGAAATGTATCTGATCGTAATGGAAACTGCTGAATTAACGGAGGCTAATAAACTTTATAAATCTTATATGGCTGAGAAAAATGCCTTGATAACTACGGATATGGCAAGAGAGGAGTTGAATGCAGAAATTCTAAATGAATATCGAAGGGAATTTTGGGGAGAAGGGCAGATGTTTTATGCCTATAAAAGATTGGGAGTTAAGGAAATGATGTGGAAGACGGATAGGGAAGTAGAGGAAAAAGATTATATTGTTCCGTTGCCTACAACGGAGTCGGGATCAAATTAATAGGTATAGATTATGAAAAATGCAGTTTTATATTTGAATATATTGTTCTGTGCAACATTTATGTTGGCATGTGAACAGGATGTGGAAGTTTTTCATGCTTCTGGGGAAGACCGCTTAAATTTTTACTATGAAGAGAATGCTGAGGCAGATAGTTTAATTGATTATACTTTTATTTATTTGCCTTCCGAACAAATGCTTGATACTATTTGGTTTGATGTGGAAACTTCAGGCTATGTTACAGATTATCCACGAACTATAAGTTTTGAGCAGATGGCTGTTGACAGTAATGCGGCAATACCTGATGTACATTATGTGGCTTTTGATAATCCAGAGTTGCAAAATGTATATGTTGTACCGGCTCATTCCACGAGAGTACGGGTACCTTTGGTTGTTAAAAAGGACGACCCTGAGTTGGAGAAAAAGCAATTTATATTACGTTTCTGCATAAAAGAAAATAAGTTTTTCAAGACAGGTTTTCCTACTTATCGGGTACGAACTGTAAGAATTTCTAATATGTTAACTCAACCAAAACATTGGGATATGTATGCAGAATGGTATTTTGCCGGGGAATATGGTCCTGTGAAATATCGTTTTATGATTGATGCCGGTGCAAAAGTCGGTGTTACTATTGATGATGATTTTTTTGCGGAACTGTTGAAATCAAATCCACCTGATATGGGATTAACCGGATATTGGCAGACTTTTTTTGAGAATGCCTTGGCAGAAGAGAATGCTAAAAGGAAACAAGAAGGGAAAAAGCCTCTTGCAGAAGCGAACGGTAAAGAAGTCACTTTTTCATTGTATTAATCGTTTAAAGCAGAAGTCATGAAAATAAGGTATATATTTTCCGTAATTATTATTTCTTTTTTGTATGCATCATGTTATGACGACAAAGGAAATTATGATTATGTTGATTTTACAGATGTTATTATCAAGGATATAGAAGATTCTTATAATGCGGTGTCGTTTCAAGATACTTTACGTATTACGCCTGACATTGAATTGGATCATGGGCAATTTGAATATTTATGGATGATTAATGAGGCTTATGTAGGAACTCAGTATATCGAAATAAAATGGGATACAATAGGGAAAGAAAAAACATTAGTTTATCCGGTATCTTTACCGAATGGTAATTATGAAATCACGTTAAAAGCTACCGATTCTGAAACAGAATATTCGGTATTTTATAATACACAGTTGATTGTAAAGACAGAATTTTCTTTAGGATTTTATGTATTGAAAGAAACTGAAGATGGACTTACAGAAGTGGATTTGCATACACCTGATAAGGTTTTAGAAAATCTTATTACAAAATCATTAGGGAATGCGATGAATGGCAAACCTAAAAGTATGGGATTAATGTTTTCTTACTGTCATCTTGATCCGGAAAATCCTGATGAATATTTATGGCCGAGAGCCTTGTCGGTTTGTACGGAAAATGATATAAAAATATTCAATTTGAATAATTGGAATACGATTTTGACTCATGAAGATATGTATTATGGTGAACGACCTGCAAATGACAAACCTCTTTATCTTGGTCCTAATGGTTTTTCTATTGCTTACTTTTCTACTGCAGGAATTTGTTATAATTATCAATCAAAAACACAAGGTCTTGCTAGTGTTGGCAAATATGGTTTGCCTGTGGTGGTAATGGAGAATGGCGTGGATATAAAGTGTAAACCAAGCGAGCACGTGATTTATTCTGATAAAACGTTTGGTAGTTTTTTATATGATGAATTGAATCGTCGTTTCCTAGGTTTTACAGCTAATTATGCAATATCAACTTTTAAAGATGATGGGGAGTTTCCTGCGAACAATTTACCGGAAGATTATAAACTTCTTTATTTAGGTTATAATAGTTTTGGCAGTGCATCTGCTTATGCCATATTTGCAGATGGACACCAAAAAAAGTATTTGTACCATTTGGATTTGTCAAAACGAATCGTAAAAGATAAACAAACTTTGGAAGGTAGATTGGCTGATGCTGTACTTTATGCTAATAATGAAACGCAAGCTAATGTAGTATACGGTGTTGTGGATAATGAAGTATGGATGTATTCGGTAGAGAGCGGAGAAGAACAGAGATTGAATTTGAATGAATTGGATGGTGAAATCACTTATGTAAGTAATCGCTATTGGACAAATGATGCTATCGATAGCCAGAATAATTTCAATTATTTAGCTGTTGGGACTCATAAGGATGGAAAGTATCGGATTTATTTATATAATACGATTGGTGGAAAACCGACAGGAGGATCAGTGCGAATATTGAAAGGAGAAGGTAAAGTTGTGAAAGTACACTTTAATTCACCTGGTATGCCGGAGGATAATGCAAAGGCACAAGGGGGATATCCGATTTCGTCAAATTGATATTATTATAACCTAAACAAGAGTGCGACTCAAAAAGAAATTCTCTTTCTTACGAATTGAATATTTGGAAAAAGTCTCCACTAAGAGTACGAATAATAAGGGCGATTCAGACTTTTGAGTCGCACTCTTGTTTTTATAGGAATTATAATTTGGAATGTAATAGGGAGATAAAGAGGGGATATAGGCGAAGTAGCATGGTTATTTTCGCTATATTTTCATAATATAGGATGCGGTTCGGCAGATTATCAGCAACAATTACAGTCCGGTTCCCGGAGTCATGGATGCAGAATTTGTTACCAATCTGGACGCGATGTATATTATTCTTCTCCAGATTGCCGTATCCAGCCTCGTCATGCGTTTGAAGTCGCTGAAATCGATGATATCGGGTTGCACCGTCTGCTCCATCGGTATGGCTCTTACCCTATGCTCACAAAATGTATTATTTACCCTGGTAGCCATCCTGATCTTTTCGTTGGGTGAAATGGCTGGTTCTCCCAAAATCACCGAATACATCGGACGGATAGCCTCTTCTGATAAAAAAGCTTTGTATATGGGATATTCTTTTATACCGGTGTTTCTAGGGAATGTGTTCGCCGGTATTATTTCCGGAGGCGTCTATCAGCAAATGTTGGATAAAGTAGTTATGGTGCGGAAACTAGTAGCAGAGAAGGGCTTACAACTATCGGATCAGCTCTCGAACAATGCTTATTTTGAAGAAGTAGCCCGGCAACTCCAGTTATCGGGTCAAGAATTAACTCATTTATTGTAGGAGAAATACAATCCTTCCGGGATATGGGTGGTTATATTGGCAATAGGGCTTTGTTCAAACCTATTTCTCTGGATATACGATAGATTAACAACCCGGAAAATTCAGGCCCGGTTATGAGGTTCGGCCAGTAGTTGCGGCAAATACTTTTGTAAAGCCGACATATCCGGATAGATCAAGTCGGCTCCGGCCTCTTGCAATTGTTTTTCAGGAATAGGCCCTGTATTTACGGCGATAGTGAAAACTCCAGCCGCTACACCGGCTTTTACCCCCAAAGGGGCATTTTCTATAATGAAAGCTTCGTCGGGCATAGCATGTGCTTTTTGCAGGCCTTTCAGGTAAGGTTCCGGATGGGGTTTACCATGCTCGACATCGAAAGCGGTCACCAAAGTCGAAGCATTGACAAAACCGGCATATTCTTCGGTCAACCGTTTCAACAACGATTGTTGACCGGAACCGGTAACGACAACGGGCAATAAACCGTGCTCCCGGACAATCTTCAAAACTTCTTTGGCACCTGGCATAGGCCCGGCCTCGGGCAGCTCATTAAAATATTTACTTTTTAAGGTATATAGTTCTTCAATCTCCTGCTTAGTCGCTTGCCGGTGATAGGTCCGTTCAAAAATCAAATTAATTGTCCATTCGGCTGTAGCTCCCTCATATTGATAAAATTCATCTCTTTCACAAGGGATCTCCCGGGAAGATAAAGCTCTATACCAAGCTAACGTATGATTCTTCATCGAATCGAATAATACGCCGTCCATATCGAAGAGTACAGCTTTCAACGGATGTCCTTTTTTTATCTCGACCATAATAAAACACAATTCGATAACAAAACGAAAAACAAACGAATTTGTTCGTTTAGCTTAGTATAAATAAAATCGTATTCCCCATTCTCACCGACCAGATAATAAAGTCAATCGATGGCAGGAACTTTATCTTCAGTCATAATCATCAATTAGCGGACAAATATATAAAAACTCGCTCACATACGGATGGCTTTGGAGAAAATAATGCAAAGTGTTTGAAATCGAAAGGGATACATAGTTTTGTACCAGATCCTTCTATTAGTGGCTTTTGACCATTTTTGGGGGAGTCAGGAGAACAAATTTGTTATATCTGCTGATGTAAACTTAGTCACCTGAGATGATACGAAAAGGCGGATACACATCTATGTACCCGCCATGTTAAAAATCAATGTATTGTTCCTATTTACGGCAACACAATTTTGAAGTTAGGATCTGCCGGTTCGTAGGCACTACGGATCATATCTATAGCTTTGGTGTCTCCGGTAGTTTTCACCTTGTTCGTCTTACGCAAAGTTTGTAAATCCGTTCTGCCGAAGAACAGTTTGACGAAATCCATTTTCGCAATCTCCATGGTCAGGTCAGCTTTTTTATCCTGACTGCCAAGGCGGTGATTCAACACCCCATTTTTGAGCATCAGCATCACCTTCTCCTTCGTATCTGTGAAGTTAATGTTGATAACAGCTTCCTTTCCGCCAGCTTTCTCCCCGTTCAACTGGATGGCACAGTAGTCGAGCAAAGTGCCCATATCCATCTGGGACAATACACCGTCATTGATGAGTTTTGAGGTGTAAGGCACAGCCTTCTTGAGTAAATCTTGAGCTCCAGTCAAGTAGAAGTTACGCCACGGACCGCTTTCCGCCTGATAACCCAATTGGGAATATGTGTCGGACAACAACTGGCGTGCTTCTTTGTTTTCGGGTTCGGCAAAAACGAGATTATCCAGTAGCGTAGCCACCCAACGGTATTCACCTTTGGCATACGAGGCCTTGGCCACTTCGAGTACCTTATCTGCACCACCTATAGCTTCTACATACTTGGCGCCCAATTCCGAAGGGGGCAACGGGTTAAGGTGCGCCGGATTACCATCGAACCAGCCGAAGTAAAGGTCATACTGTGCCTTGACGTTGTGGCTCAGCGTACCGTAGTAGCCACGGCAGTTGAACTGCGATGCCAGCGAAGCGGGGAGTTTCATCTCTTCGGCAATTTCATCAGGTGTCAGACCACGGTTAGCCAAATGCAGGGTCTGGTCGTGCAGATAGCGATACATATCACGTTGAGCTTCCCAGTAGTCCACGATGCGTTCATTGCCCCAGGTGGGCCAGTGATGGGTGGAGAATGACACTTCCACCCGGTCACCGTAACGTTCGATAGCCGTATCCACCGCCTTACTCCACAACAGTCCGTTACGCACTTTCGCACCACGCAGCGTTTGCAGATTATGCATGTTGTGCGTCATATCTTCTGCCGTACAGAAGGCTTTCAGTTGCGGAAGCCAAATCATGATTTCTACGGGAGCTTCCGTGTCAAGTACATAGACAAACTCCATCTCCACGCCGTCAATGGTGTGTTTCTCTCCGGTGTTTGCTATTTCAATGGTAGGGCGGGCGATACCTTTGCTACCCGTTGACATACGCTGTCCCAGACCACAACCCAATGTACCTTTTTCACCCGGTTGCAATTGCAAACCATACATATAAGTGGCACGGCGGGTCATAGCCACTCCGGCCAGCACGTTTTCGTTTTGTGCCGAGGCCATGAAGCCTTTGGGAGCGATGATGTCGAAATCCTTTTTAGATGAAGCCTCCTTCATCGCAGTGATACCTCCGTAATGGTCGCCATGAGGGTGGGTGAAAATTACGCCTTGTACAGGTAGGTCTGCCACATGCTTTTTTATGAGGTCATAGCCCGCCTTGGCAGCGGCATCTGTAGTCGTCACGTCAATGATAATCCAGCCATTATCAGAACGGATGAAAGTCATGTTGGCTATGTCGAATCCTCTCACCTGATAAAGTTTGCCGGGTATCACTTCAAATAGTCCGTTTATGCGGTTGAGTTGCGACTGTCTCCACAGACTCGGGTTGGCTGTCTGAGGAGTATTGCTCTTCAGAAAATCCCATTCTTCCACAGAATAAGATACTTTGCCTTCTTTATCCAGTACAGCGTTTCCATCGATGCTTGCGATAAAGCCCCGGTTGGCATCTTCATAATCCTGACGGTCGTTGAAATTCAGTTCCGTCTTTACAGCTTCGTTGGCACGGATAGTGTGTTCCGTAGCCGATTTCTGCGCCAAAAGAACTGACGGAATAACCGTCAGTGAGAGCGCCATAGTCAATAACTTTTTGTTCATTGTCATCTGATTTGATTTCGATACAAAGTAACGGAGATTTTTCACGCTTGTAAATGTGCTTTTCTGCATTTTATTTGTATATTCGTACGATTATTAAGGGTTGAATAGTTTATTAACCCTATTTACATGTCTATTTGTATGATTCAGTCTATATTTACATTCGATAAATTGCTTCAACGCTTGCAGTTGGGTAAAGAGGTGACTCCTTTCGTGATTTGGCGCGAAAATGACCTTTTCGGCACACACGATAATCCGGTAAAGATAGACATCCCCTGTCTTTTTTTGTGTCTGGATGGAGAAATGCAATTGGATATCAACTTACAGTCCTATCGCTTCAACCGTGAACACCTGTTGTGTTTCATCGCCCCCTGTGCCTGTCGTATTGTAAGTCGTAGCCCCGGCTTCCGATGTGTGGGGCTGTTGCTTTCCAAATCTTTTTGGAGGCAGCTTGTTTTAGCAGAACGTACCTTGGGAAAGATTGCGATACGTGATGCTTTCATTGCCGTCAATGATGATGAGCACGGGCGGTTGACTCGCTTCTACGAGCTCCTATGTCTTTGCGCCGATGCTCCTGGTTTGAGAGATTCCGCAGATACTCTTTATCCGCTCATCCTGGGTATGTTCTGTCAAGTACGTAATATCTGTCGGCGGCTGGAAGACACTGCCACTCCCGCGTCGCACAGTGAGAAGATCTTTTATGATTTCCTCGATTTGCTACACACCCATTACCGTAAGCAACGGCGCGTATCATTTTATGCCGGCGAACTTTCACTGACACCCCGCCATCTTACTACTGTAATCCGACTGGTGAGCGGACGCAGTGCCGCACGGTGGATAGAGGAATACATTGTGCTCGAAGCACAGATTCTGTTGCGTAATTCACCAATGGCCATTAAGGAAATAGCCTACGAATTAGGGTTTAATGAACAATCACTTTTTTCCAAATATTTCAGTCGTGTTTCGGGTAGTTCCCCCGAAAGCTACCGTCGTTCTTCTACAGCATAGAGCATCCGGTTAGACCGGACGGTTTTAGTTTACTTTCTGGATTTTCAATAAAACCATTATCCAAAGCCAGTTGGATAATGGTTTTCTATCTGCAGTGATTTCCCCGGGTTGGCGGCTCCTTTCGTCGGTCGGTGGAGATACGAAGCGAATCAGCTGTATTATGAGATGGAGGTGACTGCCGGAATTTATAACCTGTGTTTTTATTCCGTGAAAGATACGCTTGGAAATGAGTTGTGGTATGGAGTTACACGTTTCCGGATGAAAAAAGAAGGCGATAAGCTGATTTGCGAAGAGTTGGATACCCGGCAAAATGAATTGGGGATCGGGGAATGGCAATCGGTAGATCAAAATGAATTGCGGATAAAGATATGGGATAACGGTAATCCGGAAGAAGCCGGAACCGTACGTATTTATCGGCGCCTGAATGAGGAAGGATAAAAGTGACGGGGGTACAAACGTTCTAAATACGGAAAAAAGGCACTAAATAATTTTTTTAATCCTTTGAAAGGGTTAAATTTGTTCGTTTTTTCAAACAAACAGTTACAGTTAAATATATAAATTATGGCAGAAAAAGAAAATTGTAAGCTTTTCAGTGAGTTTGCGCCGAACACAATGCAAGAGTGGATCGACAAAGTCACTGTCGACCTGAAAGGGGCCGATTTCAATAAAAAGCTTGTATGGAGAACCAATGAGGGTTTTAATGTTCAGCCGATGTACCGGTTGGAGAATATGCAGGATCTGAAAAATCTGGATTGTCTACCCGGCGAATTCCCGTTTGTGAGAGGTAACAAAAAAGATAACAACGATTGGTATGTACGTCAGGATATCGTTGTGGAAGATCTGGCTGAAGCAAATAAAAAAGCATTGGATGTATTGAATCGCGGTGTCAACTCACTGGGTTTTGTACTGAATGGATGCCAGGAATTTACCAAAGCAGATATGGAAGTCCTCCTGAAAGACATCTGCCTGGAATGTGTGGAAATCAACTTTGTCGCCGGATGTAAAAAAGGAAGTATCCTGGATGCATTTAAGGCTGTTGTGGAAGAAAGAGGTATTGCACCTGAAAAAATACAGGGGGGAATCAATGTCGATCCGTTGACCGCTCTCACCCGGAAAGGAAAGAACTGTTGCGACAAACCTTTCGAAAACGTAAAAGTAAATCTTGAAAAAATGGCTGCCTACAAAAACTTCAAGACCATTGAAGTAGGTGGATATGTTTTCAATAACTCAGGATCTTCTATCGTTCAGGAGTTGGGATTCTCACTGGCTGCCGGTGTTGAATATCTGGACAAACTGACGGATGCAGGAATGAAGATCGATGAAGTGGCTCCGAAAATCCGTTTCCACTTCGCTACCGGTTCCAAGTATTTCATGGAGATCGCTAAATTGCGGGCTGCCCGTTACTTGTGGGCTCACATCGTGAAAGCCTACAATCCGTCTTGCGATTGCAAATGTAAGATGAATATCCATGCAGAAACTTCTGAGTGGAATAAAACCGTATACGATCCGAACGTAAATATGCTGCGTACTCAGACCGAAACGATGTCGGCCGTATTGGGCGGTGTCGATTCGTTCACCGTTCATCCGTTCGACGATACCTTCGAATGTCATCCCTCCGACGTGGCGGAACGTGTTGCCCGCAACCAGCAGTTGTTGCTGAAAGAAGAGTCGCACTTTGCCAAGATCGTCGATGTTGCCGGCGGTTCATATTATATCGAGGAACTGACCCAGAATATTGCTGAAGCTGCCTGGAAATTATTCCTGGAAACTCAGGAACAGGGAGGATATATCGAAGCATTGAAGAAAGGGTTTGTTCAGGCTGCTGTGAAAGCTACCGCCCAGGCTCGTGACCTGGCTATCGCTCAGCGTAAAGAAAACTTTGTGGGTGTTAACCAGTTCCCTAACTTCAACGAAAAGATCGATCGTCAGCTGTGTGCCTGCATCTTCGAACCCGAAGACGAAACTGCCGAAGGCGCTGAAATCGAAACCCTGAAACCTTACCGCGGACCGGCTGCATTCGAGGCGATGCGCCTGCAAACCGATGCTTTCTCGGCTAAAAACGGTCGTCCGGTTGTCTATATGTTTCCGATGGGTAATCTGGCTATGCGTAAAGCACGGGCTCAGTTTGCATGTAACTTCTTCGCTTGTGCCGGATTTGAAGTAAAAGACAACAATGGCTTCAAGACGGTCGATGAAGGGGTTCAGGCGTGTCTGGACAATAAAGCCGCTATCGTTGTGCTGTGTAGCTCCGACGATGAATATGCCGGATTTGCACCCGAAGCTTTCGAAAAACTGAAAGACAAGGCTATTGTTGTGGTTGCCGGTAATCCTGAAAGCCGTCCGGAACTGGAAGCCAAAGGATTGATGAACTATATCCACGTGAAGAACAATGTACTGGAAGAACTGAAAGGCTACCAGGTAAAATTAGGTATTAAATAAAGTAACGGGTAACTCTGTAACTTTTTAACTATTGAAACATGAAACCGAATTTTAAAGATATAAATATTAAAGCGTCTGAAAAGGCTTCCATGAGCGCCGCTGAATGGGAAAAAGCCAACCACATCGCTAAAAACTGGACGACCCCTGAGTTGATTCCGGTGAAACCGGTATATACTGCCGATGATTTGAAAGGTATGGAACATCTGGATTATGTTGCCGGTATTCCTCCTTATTTGCGTGGACCGTATTCTGCCATGTATCCTTTGCGTCCCTGGACGATCCGTCAGTATGCCGGATTCTCTACCGCTGAAGAATCGAATGCTTTCTATCGCCGCAATCTGGCTGCCGGACAGAAAGGTTTGTCTGTAGCGTTCGACCTGGCTACTCACCGTGGATACGACTCCGACCACCCGCGTGTGATCGGTGATGTCGGGAAAGCCGGTGTGGCTGTCGATTCTATCCTGGATATGAAGATTCTGTTCGACCAGATTCCTTTGGATAAGATGTCCGTATCTATGACCATGAACGGGGCCGTGCTTCCGGTGCTGGCTTTCTATATTGTTGCCGGATTGGAACAAGGAGCTACCCTGGAGCAGCTGTCCGGAACCATTCAGAACGATATCCTGAAAGAATTTATGGTGCGTAATACCTATATTTACCCGCCGAAATTCTCGATGAAGATCATCGCCGATATCTTCGAATATACGTCCAAGAATATGCCGAAGTTCAACTCTATCTCTATTTCCGGTTATCACATGCAGGAAGCAGGTGCTACCGCCGATATCGAGTTGGCATATACCCTGGCCGACGGTTTGGAATATCTGCGTGCCGGAGTAAACGCCGGAATGGATATCGATGCTTTCGCTCCGCGTCTGTCCTTCTTCTGGGCTATCGGTACCAACCATTTTATGGAAATTGCTAAAATGCGTGCCGGTCGTCTGTTGTGGGCTAAGATTGTTAAACAATTCAATCCGAAAAATCCGAAATCCCTAGCTTTGCGTACACACTCCCAGACTTCCGGTTGGTCACTGACCGAACAGGATCCGTTCAATAACGTAGGACGTACCTGTATCGAGGCTATGGGGGCTGCTCTGGGACATACACAGTCATTGCATACCAATGCTTTGGATGAGGCTATTGCATTGCCGACCGACTTTTCTGCCCGTATTGCCCGTAATACTCAGATTTATATCCAGGAAGAATCTACCATTTGTAAGGCTGTCGACCCATGGGCCGGTTCTTACTATGTAGAAAACCTGACCAACGAATTGGTACACAAAGCCTGGGCACATATCCAGGAAATTGAAAAACTGGGTGGTATGGCTGCTGCTATCGAATCGGGTATTCCGAAACTCCGTATCGAAGAAGCTGCTGCCCGTACACAGGCTCGTATCGATAGTGGCGAACAGACTATCGTGGGTGTAAATAAATATCGTCTGGAAAAAGAAGATCCGATCGATATCCTCGAGATCGATAATACCAGCGTACGTGAAGCTCAGATCGCCCGTCTGAAAAAACTGAAAGCCGAACGTAATCAGGCTGAAGTAGACGCTGCTCTGGATGCTATCACCAAATGTGTCGAAACCGGCGAAGGTAATTTGCTGGAATTGGCTGTAGATGCTGCTAAGAAACGCGCTTCTCTGGGAGAAATCTCCTATGCATGTGAAAAAGTTGTCGGACGTTATAAAGCTGTTATCAGAACCGTGAGTGGAGTATATTCAAGTGTTGCCGGCGAAGATGCCGACTTCGAGAAAGCAAAGGCAATGACCGATGAGTTTGCCGAACTGACCGGACGTCGTCCACGTATCATGATCGCTAAAATGGGCCAGGACGGTCACGACCGGGGAGCCAAAGTGGTTGCCACCGGTTATGCCGATATGGGCTTCGATGTCGATATGGGACCTTTGTTCCAGACACCGGAAGAAACGGCTAAACAAGCTGTTGAAAACGATGTGCATGTCGTTGGTGTTTCTTCTCTGGCTGCCGGACACAAAACGCTGGTACCAGCCGTTATCGCCGAATTGAAAAAATTAGGCCGGGAAGATATCCTCGTATATGTGGGTGGTGTAATTCCTCACCAGGATTATCAATTCCTGTTCGATGCTGGTGCAATTGCCGTATTCGGACCCGGTACGAAAGTATCGAAGAGCGCTATCCAGGTCATGGAAATTTTGCTTCAACTGGCCAGGAAGTAAAAATATTATCCGATGATAAAGAAACGGCTGCCGGGGTTCCGGCGGCCGTTTTGTATTATCATGGCTCCTGTTGTTTTCGGTTCGGTAAAATCAATCAAACCAGTTTGTTGTTTTTGCTCTCACCTTTCACTATATTTGTATACTGAAACAAAGGTCAGAGGAATTATAGATACCTTATTTTAATTGGGATTATGGAAAAGTTCAGGAATTATGTAGGGCTGGTTCTTTGTCTGTGTATAGTGACCACGGTGTCGACGGCTCAGCGCAAAGTGGAAACGGTGGCAGAGAAAGTCATGCTGTTTATCGACGGAGCACAGGTAACCCGTACTAAACGGGTGGACATCCCGGCTGGCAATTCGGCTTTACTGTTTACCGGTCTTTCACCTTATCTCGATGCCCGGAGTATGCAGGTGAGTGCGAAGGGAAAACTGACGATCACGAATGTGAATCTGCAATATAATTTCCTGGACAGTGTGGCGGTAGGGCGTAAGCAGGAGCAGTTGCAGCAGACTTTGAAAAAAATAGAAAAACAACAGGAAGAACGGAAAGCGGCTCTTGCTGTCGTGAAGGCGGGGCAGGAGGTATTGAAAAACAATTGTACGATAGGTGGTAAAAGCAATGCGTTGACTATGGCGACTGTCCGGGAAGCGACCGCTTATTTCACCGAACGGATGAAAGCGCTCACTGCCGAAGAATTGACTATTGGCGGGCAGCTGGAAGAACTGTCCGGGCGGCATCGGCAGGTGTCCCGGGAATTGGCCCAGGTGAAAGGGAAGGACTTGAAACGTACCGGGGAAATCCTGGTGGGTATTCATGCTCCGGCTGCCTGTACCGTAACCTTTACCTTGAGCTATTATGTTAAAAATGCCGGTTGGTTTCCTTCCTACGACATTCGTTCGGAGAGCCTGACCGAACCACTTTCCATTACTTATAAAGCGAATATCTTTCAACATACGGGCGAAGCATGGAAAAATGTCGCTTTGTCGCTCTCTTCCTCCAGTCCCTCAACGGGGAATGTGGCTCCCCGGCTGTTGCCTTATCGGCTGAATTATGGATGGGCGGCACCGGTCTATCGCGATGAAATGAATGGAAATAACGTATCGGGTATTGTTTCGGATGCCATTACCCATGAACCCTTGATCGGAGCTACGGTTAAAATTCCGGGTACTACTATCGGTTGCGCTACGGATGTCGACGGCCGTTATTCGTTGACGATGCCCGAGGGACAACACCGGTTGGAATTTGCGTATATCGGCTATACTTCGCGGACGGTTGATGTGCGTAGCAATACGTTGCATGTTGTCTTGGATCCTGATACGCAAAGTTTGGAGGAAGTGGTGGTTGCCGGTCATGGCTCTCCCCGGAAAGTCCGGAAAAACACTCTGGCTCTTAGGGCTACCGCGCCTGTGGAAGAGGTAGTTGCCGAAGAGGAGGCGGGGAGCATACCGATTGAAGTAGAACAAACCCGGCAACCGACAGGTTATGAGTTCGGGATTAAGATGCCCTATACGGTTTTATCGGACAATAAGCCTATTGTGGCAGAGATAGGCCGCTATGAACTGCCGGTCTCTTATGTCTACCGGTGTACTCCGAAAATCGATAAAGATGCCTTTTTGATGGCACAGGTTACCGATTGGAGCAAGCTTAACCTGTTGGAGGGAGAAGCCAACATTTATTTCGAAGGCACGTTCATCGGTAAATCGGTGCTCGATGTGAATACGGCCGGGGATACGCTTTCGTTTTCTCTCGGACGCGACCGGCAGATTGCCGTACAGCGCACGAAAGAGCATGAATATACCTCGCGGAAACTGATGGGAGCTATGCAGACACAGACGATAGGTTGGAAAATATCCGTTCGGAATAATCGTCCGCAGGCGGTTGATCTGACTCTTTACGATCAGTTGCCCGTCTCCGCCAACAGCAGCATTACCGTGACTGCCGAAGAGGTGAGCGGTGGCAAAGTGGACGGCGATACCGGTATCGTTACCTGGCCGTTGACCTTGCAACCCGGCGAACAGCGCGATCTTATCCTGCGTTATAAGGTGAAATATCCGAAAGACAGACGGTTGGAGGTAGAATAAACGGACCGATGGCAGAAGAACAGGAAAAAAAATATTATCCGTTTATTGGCGAAAGGCGACGAAGAAGCGATGGGCATTTTATTCCGTAGTTATCATCGGCTTCTTTGGAAGCCTGTCTTTTCGGGGCGGTGAATAAAGCGGCACTTAAAACCATGAGGGAGGCCGGAAAACGCTATTTTGAAGATTTCAAAAATTCTATTTCTTGTTTTTTGCTGTCTTTTCTGACTATTCGGCTTGTCGGGGCGGCCACTATTCATGCCACCTATTGCAGGTGATTTGCAGGTCTGGAACCTCTCAGGATAGGGATTAACCCTTATTCATCTCCGATTCACCTCCTATACAACAACGTCGGGAATAAGGAGTGAATAGGCTATGAATAGGAGATGTAACGTTTGTATTGCCTGTCTTCACCCTGTTTGGTAAATTTTCTTCTGTTTTTTGTCACCTATTTGGGATGTTTTAGAATATAAATAGAAGTGTTTATATATGTTACCCTGACTGTACGTTTATAAGTGTAAATATGTATATAACTGCCCAAAACAATAGATTAGATTTTATTAAATCTACAGGAAAAAGTGGTTATCCGGAAAGGTGACCGCTTTTTTGTCGGTATCCCGGTGACAATTGTTTTTGGGTGTGGAGATTTTACCCAAATCTGTAGAACGAATAGGGGGATTTTCCATATAATAAATGTAAATAGAGTATAACTATTCTGTTTTATGATTTTTAAGTAATTGATTAATAATGATTTGTTTTACGCTCCCTTTTGCTGCGAAATTTTCGGCATAAGTTTTTCATATTGTTTTACGAACGCGGTTAGAAATAAGAGTTCGACAACATAATTATTAACAATTAAATTTGAATGTCATGAAAAATTTAGTAAAAAGCGCATTTGTAGCATTGGTTGTATGTGTATTTGCTATTCCGGCATCTGCTGAAAGTCTGATGATCGCTCCCGTAAATGTACAGGATACTGTGGTGAAAAAGGATACCGTGGTGAAAGAAGAAGCTCCGATGCTATTGGCTCAGGAAAAAGTGACTTATACGAAAATAGAGGTAGCTGAAGTACCTGAAAAAGTGGCTGCTGCAGTAACGGCAAAATATGAAGGTTATACGACCAAAGAGGCAGCAAAAGGTTCTGATAACAGTTATAAACTGATTATAGAAAAAGGAGATTCCACATTGACCGTTTATTTCAATGAGGCCGGTGAATTTCTGAAAGAAGAAGCTCCTCAAAAAGAAGGTACTGCCTTGGTTTAGTCCTATCCGAATAGGCTCGATAAGCAAAGAATTGTCCTGAAAGGTTCTACCTCGAACTTTCAGGACAATTTTTTATATGAAGAATCATTTTTTTACTTATGAAAACGTTTTAAACGTTTTTTGGTGTATCTTTGTGCGCCTAAAAAAATACTTATGGATTACGGGATTGTCATTGAAAAAATACACCAGGAATTGAAAGCCTATTGGGGAAAAGGAAAGGTGGCGGATTATATACCGGCTTTAGCGGGAGTAGAGCCGAAACGATATGGAATAGCTATCGAGACATTGGACGGACACTCTTTTCAGGTAGGAGATGCGGATATTCGTTTTTCTATTCAGAGTATCTCTAAAGTATTCGCATTAGCCATGGTAACCCGCCATTTGGGTGATCGTATCTGGAAGTTCGTCGGACGTGAGCCTTCGGGGAACCCTTTTAATTCGCTTGTACAGTTGGAATATGAACATGGTATTCCGCGTAATCCTTTTATCAATGCCGGGGCTCTGGTGGTCACCGATCGTCTGATGAGTCTTTATGAACAGCCTAAAGATGCTATTCTCCAATTTGTCAGAAGTATATGTGGCAATGACGATATCTACTATGATAAACACATTGCCCGCTCGGAACGTGAACATGCGGACCGGAACATGGCTTTGGGCTATCTGATGAAAAGCTTCGGCAATATGGAAAATGATGTGGAAGATGTGGTGGATGTATACTGCCATCAATGCGCCATTGCTATGAGTTGCAAGGAGCTGACCAGAGCTTTTTTATTTTTAGCAAACCATGGAGTGAATCCTTTTAATCAGGAAAAAATTCTGACGGTCAGTCAATCCAAACGTCTGGGGGCCTTAATGTTGACTTGTGGTTTCTACGACGAATCGGGAGATTTTGCTTTTCGGGCAGGACTACCTGGGAAAAGTGGAGTCGGGGGAGGAGTGGCTGCCTATATTCCGGGTAATTTAGCCATTACGGTGTGGAGTCCCGAATTGAACCGGCATGGAAATTCACTTATCGGTATGGAAACTTTGGAGCGGTTTACGACGGATATTAATAATTCTATTTTTTGAAATTCTTTTTTTATTGTAAGACGGTGTAACAAAATATAAATTATTGATACACCGTCTTTTTATGTAAGCTTGTGCAAGCTTTTATTCTACGACTAATTCAATATCATCCACAATCAGTTCACTTCCCGGAGCTCCCCAAAACTTGTCACCATCCTTGCTTGAAGTGAAAGCTATTGACAAACGATATTTCTGATTCGGGTCAAACTCTTTTTTGTATTCGAACCTGATTTCAAACTCTTTCCATTCTGCTTGTGCACCGCCGGAAATGGTTGCAATGGCTGCCACACGGCTTGATTCAAGAATGTTGTTGTCATTATCGTTAGGAACACCTGTCAGGCAATCGCTCCATTCCTCGGTATCATACTCATCTGTAGTATAAAGAACCGCATTGATAGAAAACTGGTCTTGCTTGCTTTCATCCAAAGTGGAATTATGACAATTATCACTATAAGGAGCTTCGCACACATAAAATTTTTCGCCTGGTGTGTACTTATACCATCCTTTTACGGAGATAGGCTTATTGGAATAAGGGATACCAAATTTAGTACTATTAAGGGTGTTTGCTATATCTGTTATAAACTTACCCAGGAATAAAGTGCCGGTAGTAACCTTAGGAGCTTTGGCAAAGTATAAATCTTGTCCTTTTGTATCAATAGACTTAATCAAAGCTGCCTTTTCTCCAGAATGGGCATCGTTAGTTTCCATCACCACATAACTATCTGCCAAACTAAAAGCTTTCAGAAAATGAGCACCTGTATTACTGCTTGCCCAACCTACCGGTTCATAGAAGGTCATATCAGGTTCTTGACCTTCTACTCCGGCAACCCAGTCCTCAAAGCCGAAAATCTGTCCTTTCATCGAGATGGAAACCGAATATTCAACAGTCGTTCCGTTTTCAGCGATTACAGTATAAGTAACAGTCTTACCATCCGAGAAATTTTGTGCAACACCGCTTACCGGAGATACCGTAGCTTTCTCAGATATGGTAAATTGAGGTTTCAGTGCACTCAAATCCTCTTTTGTGGCTTCATCACTTACTTTAAAAGTAATTGTATGAGTTGTTTCATCGATTACCGGTTGTTCGAGGATGATTGGGTTATCAATAGTAAATGTCAGAATTTTCGCCTCAGAGTTCTCATCTCCCTTTAGTTTCGTACCATTAAATTCTACCTCTACTTTCTGGCCCAGTGCAGCAACATCAATATCTAAGTCAATCTTTGTCTTTCCGTTACCGATTGTACCTTCTACAATTACACCACATTTATCGATGGGCTGTGCCAATGTCAGTTCTTGATTACCGGTAAATGAGTATGTTTCACCGACTTGCTTCAATGCACAGTTTTCAATCTTTATGGTTCCCAGGTTAAGACCCATGAAGCTGAAATCTTTCAATTCCAGGCTGATGGCATTGTTGCCGGCGTTGGCAATCGTTACGTTCTTCGGCAAATTGGAAGCAATAGTATTGCCATCCAGTTCAATTTCAAGAGTACCCTTGTATGTACCTGCCAATTCCTCATCGACTGGATAAACAGGATCGTCATCATCGTTACAAGCTGTAAAATTCAGCGTTAAAAACGCCATCAAGAGAAATACTAAATTCTTTTTCATCATCTGCTTTTATTAATATTATTTTCTGATAATTAGAGAAGAAGATAAACGGACGTTTTAATCGTCGTCTATTTTTCTTTTTTTTACATGAGTATAGTCAACAGCAAAAATCGTGCAAAATTAATAAAATATGTATGTTAAATAATAAAATTAACATTTTAAATACGTAAGTAGTTAATATTCAAATTATATCAATTTTAGATATAGAATTACAGATTATCTGATTTTATCACTAGCTTTCGTATCAGTGTACCTAGTCACTTTTTTTCCTTCAGTTCATTTTTACAAATTTAAACGTCCGTATTTTTTGGTCGTTAATTTCGGAATGTTTAAAAAAATGAAAAATTGATTATGAAAAAACTGATTTTATTTTTGTTTGTAGCGCTACTTACGCAGGTTTTTACATCATGTAAAGACGATGATGTTTATCACATTACAGATACGGATTTGAATGGGGTCTATCTTGGTACAATGGATGTCGATGCGCCATTTGGAGGTGTTCAATTGGGAGCTGATGATATTAAACAAAAAATTTATATTACCAAAACAGGGGAAAATCTGGTAACTTTACAATTGAAGGATTTTACATTTAATAATATACCTATCGGTACGCTTGAAATTACCAATGTTGAAGTTGATAAGGTTCATGACGACTTCAAAATAGAAGGAACCGGAAAGTTGACATTGATTGTAGGTGGATGTGATATCGCTGTGAATGGTACGGTGAGTGCTGCCGGGAAATGTAATATTGTTATAGAAGTAAAGGTTACTTCTGAAGGACAGGGGGTAAATTTTGTCGGTTTGAATGTAACGGTTGATTTTACCGGGGATCGTCTGGCTGCTGATAAAAGTTCAGAGGCTTTAATTAAAGAATTTATCTTCAATAGTGATAGTATTTCAGATGTTATTATTGCTGACAAAACGATTGAGTTTTATGCTCTGGAGAATACAGTGAATTATAAGTTCAAACCTACAATCACAATTTCTGAAGGAGCTACAATAACACCTGCTGCGGATGTTGAACAGGATTTCTCTTCTCCTGTTATTTATACAGTTACCTCTGAAGACGGAATTGTGGTAAACAAATATACGGTTAGTGAGGCTGGAAAGGTAAAATATATGGATTTTGAAGTATGGAAGAAAGACAATACCTATGGATTTGAGAAACCGGAGGGTTCTTTTGCTTCGACGAACGAAGGAAGTGGTATCGTATACTCCATATTAGAGGGTTTGAAAAGTGTTGATGGTTTTCAGGATATAGTGATTCCCAGCTGGTGTGTTAGATCGTCAGAAGAAGGAAAAACAGGTAAAGCTGCTGTATTGGAGACGATAGATTTGACACCTTCAAAAGCAGACCTGCTCAGATATAAAGAAACTTTATCTTCTTCAGATGCTGTCTTTATAGATTATGTTTTAGGTATGTGTCCGAATATCACAGCAGGGAGTTTATTCCTCGGAAGTTTTGATTTGGGTAGTGCCATGGGAAATCCTTTGAAAGGAACTCAGTTCGGTATTCCTTATGTAGGAGAGCCGGTTAAATTTTCAGGATGGTATAAATATACTCCGGGAGCAGAATTCTATGATAAAGATGGAAATGTAGTGGAGGGACAGACCGATGAATTTGCAATTTATGCTTTATTGTATGAAGCAAAAGGAAAAGATGGTAAAGAGGTAACCTTGACTGGTATTGATATCAATACCTCTGAGTATATTGTTTTGAAAGCTGAAGTTACTGATAAAACGGCAAAGGAGGATTGGACTTATTTTGAAATACCGTTTGAAAAAATGAATGACAAAGAATACGACGCAGCTAATCAGTATAAACTGGCTTTGATTTGTACATCAAGTAAAGAAGGCGATCAATATAGAGGAGCTCCGGGTAGTATTTTGATGATCGACGATCTGAAAATTACAAGGTAACCCCCTTCTCTTTGTATATAACTTAGCCGGTTCTGTTGGTAGAATCGGCTATTTTAGTTATTAGCTTTGCAAAAATTTCACGTTGTAGGAATTAGCTCGATGATTTAAAACATTTTATTTTTTTCGGCGTATATATTTTTTTAATAATTAAATAGAAGACGATGAAAAAGAAACTCTGTTTTTTGATGATGGCTGTATTCTTTTTAGGGATGACAGCTTGTAGTGATGACGACGATGATAAGAAAGAAGCGGTGGCAGGAACCTATACGGGAACGATTACGGTGACGGATGAGGCAGGGACTCCGATCGGTGATCCACTGACCGGACAAAAGATTACCATTGTCGATGCAGGAAAAGATAGGATAAATCTCGAGCTGAAAGATTTTAAATTCGGCACGGTCCCTGTGGGGGATCTGGAGATAAAAAATGTTGCTGTGAACGATAAAGGAGAAGTGAACGGTAGCGCATCTCAGGTACCGATTATGAATGGCGTTCTTCAGGCCGATATAACAGTGAGCGGGACGGTAAAAGATAAAAAAGCCAATTTGCTGATCGATGTGTCCGCACCTTTGACTCCCGGGACCGATCCGATTAAAATGAAAGTTACCTTTATCGGAGCCCGTTGACAGAGGAATTTTTCTCCAGGTTCGGGCATGAATTCGGAATGATCGGGAGGCTTGTCTGATACTGATTGGCGGAGCTGAAGTTCACCATTTATATTTTGTTTTCGGAACCGAAGTTGCGCCAATCAGCGTTCCTCTTCTCTTTAATTTTCCGGTTTATTGAAATTCTTCTTCCGGGTATAAGGACGTTTCCTTCCCGGGCGATTGTTTTTGAATTTTCCTCTCGGACGGCGCTCGAATGCCTGTGGGTTGTAGGCAGGGCCAGGACCTACAGTCGGTGGTAACGGAATTTTATAGATATCTTTTTCTATAAATTCTTCGATTTTATGAAATTTACCCTGTTCCGGTTCGCAGACGAAAGTAATGGCTACACCATCCGCATTCGCCCGGGCTGTACGGCCGATGCGGTGGATATAATCTTCCGGATCGTGGGGAACGTCGTAGTTGATGACCAAACCGATGTCGTCGATATCGATGCCCCGGGCAACAATATCGGTTGCGACTAAAATGTCGGTCTTCCCGTTTTTAAAGTCGAGCATTACCGCTTCCCGTTGTTCCTGTTCCAGATCGGAATGCATGGCTGCAACATTGAGTTTCATGCGCTTTAAAGAATAGGCCAGATCTTTTACCTTTTGTTTGGAAGAAGAGAATATGATGGTTTTTTTGCGGTTGGGTTTACTGAATAACTCTTGGATGATAGTCATTTTCTGCGTCTCATAACAGATATAAGCCGATTGGATAATCGCTTCGTTCGGTTTGGAAATGGCGATATTGATCTCTGCCGGATCTTTCAATATCTGTTTGGCTAACTGCCGGATTTTCGGTGGTAAAGTTGCTGAAAACAGAATTGTTTGACGTTTGGTCGGCATCTGTTTGACTATTTGCATGATATCGTCGAAAAAACCCATGTCCAGCATCCGGTCGGCTTCGTCCAGAATGAAGTAGCTGACTTGTGAAAGATCGATACCACTATTGGCAATGTGTGACAATAAACGTCCCGGAGTAGCGATCACCACATCTGCTCCCATTAATAAACCCTTCTTTTGCTGATCCCATCCGGCCCCGTCTCCTCCGCCGTAGACTACGGTCGTCGAAATGGGGAGAAAATAAGAAAAACCTTCGAATTGCATGTCGATCTGTTGGGCCAATTCCCGGGTAGGTACCATGATGACTGCACGGATGTGATTGTCGGGGTTACCCTCTGCGACTAAACGGCTGAGTAGAGGTAAGGTGTAAGCTGCCGTTTTACCGGTTCCGGTCTGAGCGCATCCGATGATATCTTTCCCTTCTAATATGACCGGAATGGTCTGTTCTTGCACTGGAGTCATCTCCTGAAAGTTCATAGCTTCTATTCCCTGCAGTACGTTCTCGTCTAAATTTACTTCGTCAAATCTCATAATTTATATCACTCAAATTTCGCTTCAAAGATACGATTTTTATAAATAATTAATGGTTTAATCTCTGGGACTGTTTTAACATTCTGTGTCCAAGTTAATTCCAATACAAAGATAATGGAAGTTGGGCAACTAAGGAGGAACATTCCGTTTTTTTTGTGGCATTATTTTTGTTATTAGTTGTTAGTGATGAAAAAATAGTTTATTTTTGAAAGCGATGAAGTTTCTACTGATATATGGGGTATTGTTTCTTCTTTTGTGGACAAAGGGGTCGGCAATCGATAGGGAAGAAAGCTTGACAGATTATACTGCCGAAGAAGAAATTGTGAATGAGCCTGTCCTGGTAGAAGTTTCGTCTTCAGATTTAAAAAACAACCACATTCCGTATTTTCTGATTCTAAAGGCTTTGAATCCGGTTACTCAAATCGATTTATCGGCCGGGAGCGATCAAAGCTGGAATATTTTATCTTATAAAATTCTGCACGGTGCTCAGAAAATTCGTGTGCCTATGCGTTTGCAGATGTGGTATGCCTCCGAATGGATGAGGATGTTATCTGTCTGGCACGACAAGAGTTTTCTTTTGTACTTTTTAGAGAAACTTATCATTTAGCATTCTCGTTAAAAGAGGAAAAACCTGGTTCTACACAAATCAGGGGAAGGTGAAGTATGTGTAGTTCGTTCTGAGAATCGGTGACAAAAAGGGATATGCACGCAAGTGGATAAATAGGGGAGGTAAGGCTGATTCGGAAATTGTTAAATAATTAATGAAAATCAATATTATGGCAGAGAAGTTTGGATATGTAACACAGGTGATCGGACCTGTTGTGGATGTCATTTTTGAAAATGGCGGAGAGGATTTGCCTCCTATTTATGAAGCCTTACGGATAGAACGGGATAATGGCGAAAAATTGATTATCGAGGTTGAACAGCATATCGGAGAAGATACTGTCCGTTGTGTTGCGATGGATACGACCGATGGGTTGCGCAGGGGCATGAAAGCCTGGGATTTGGGACGTACACTGACGATGCCGGTGGGAAAACAAATCAAGGGACGGTTATTGAATGTCACCGGAGATGCCATCGATAAATTGGGAAAACTGGATTATACCGATACGTTATCTATTCATCGGGAACCGCCGAGATTCGAAGATTTAACGACGACTCAGGAGCTTTTGCTGACCGGTATCAAAGTGATCGATTTATTGGCTCCCTATTCCAAAGGAGGAAAAATCGGTTTGTTCGGTGGGGCCGGAGTCGGGAAAACGGTGTTGATCATGGAATTGATCAATAACATTGCCAAAGGGCATAATGGATATTCCGTGTTTGCCGGAGTCGGTGAACGGACTCGTGAAGGAAACGATTTGCTGAGGGAAATGATCGAATCGGGAGTAGTGAAATACGGTGAACGTTTTCAGGAAGAGATGAATGAAGGGAAATGGGACGTGAAAAGCGTGGATATGGAACAGGTGAGTCAGTCACAAGCTACCCTGGTGTTCGGACAGATGAACGAGCCCCCCGGAGCACGTTTACGGGTGGCTTTGTCGGGACTGACAGTAGCCGAGTCTTTCCGGGATTCTAACGAAGGAGGAAAGGAAATCCTGTTTTTTATCGATAATATTTTCCGGTTTACTCAGGCGGGTTCGGAAGTGTCGGCTTTGTTGGGACGTATGCCTTCGGCTGTTGGATATCAGCCGACGCTGGCTTCTGAGATGGGGAAGTTACAGGAGCGGATCGCTTCTACTAAATATGGTTCCATCACTTCGGTACAGGCTATTTATGTACCTGCCGACGACTTGACGGACCCCGCACCGGCAACGACTTTCAATTTCCTGGATGCGACAACCGTACTGAGCCGGAAGATTACCGAACTGGGTATTTATCCCGCAGTGGATCCGCTGGAATCTTCTTCCCGTGTCCTCGATCCGAATATTGTCGGGGAGGAACATTATAATACGGCCCAGCAGGTCATCGAATTGTTACAGCATTATCAGGAATTGCAGGATATTATTGCAATTCTCGGTGTGGATGAACTTTCGGATAGTGATAAATTGGTGGTAAACCGCGCCCGGCGTGCTCAGCGTTATCTCTCACAACCGTTTCATGTGGCAGAACAATTTACCGGACTGCAGGGAGTTATGGTCCCTCTCGAAGAAACGATCCGGGGTTTTAAAATGATTCTCAGCGGAGAAATGGACGAGTATCCCGAGCAGGCTTTTATGAATGCCGGAACCATCGAGGATGTGATCGAAAAAGGGAAGAAGATGATGAAAGAGGCGGTAAAGTGAAAGGCAAAAAGCTATAGGCAGGTTATAGGCGGGAAGAAAGCGAAGAATTGGAGACTTGTTAGGTTGGAAATTTGTAATTTGTATAACTATGAGACTGGAAATAATATCTGCAGAAAAAGTATTGTTTAAGGGGAATGTACAACGGGTGACTTTACCCGGTTCCCTGGGTACTTTTACTATCTTGGAACAACATGCCCCCCTGATTTCCACACTCACGCATGGAAATGTGGTTTATGATACAGGAGGAGAAGAAAAGCAACTGACGATCGATTCGGGAGTTGTCGAAGTATTGGATAATCGGATTGTCGTTTGTATTAATTAGCCGGCAACGCTTGTAATTTCTGAAACGAAGTAAAATATGAAATTAATCAGGTATCTGTTAGGACTGAGTCTATTCCTGCTGGCCGGTCAATGGGTAAAGGCAGACGAAACAGCAGCAGAATCATTCAATCCCCAAAAATCGATATTCGAACATCTGGGAGATGAATACGGATGGAATGTCTGGAATTTGCATATCCCGTTACCCGTGATTGTCAGGGATGAAGAAGGAACATGGCATGTGTTCAGTTCTGCAAAATTAGCCGGAGGACAGGAATATGAAGGTTTTTATATTGCCGGTGAGGGCGAATACGAGGGAAAAGTGATTGCCCGGGATGCTTCCGGCCATATTTACCGGCCCTGGGATTTTTCGGTCACTAAAAATGTACTGGCTTTATTTATATGTGCTTTACTGCTTTGTTGGCTCGTCTTTCCATTGGTCCGGTGGTATAAGAAGAAACCGTATGAAGCGCCGCGGCGTGTAAAAGGAATGATGGAATTTGGAGTCGGTATGTTGTATGAGGAGTTGATTGTACCGATTTTAGGGAAAGATGCCCGGCGTTTCGGACCGTATTTGCTGACCTTATTTTTCTTTATTCTCTTGATGAATTTGATGGGCTTGATTGTTATTTTTCCGGGAGGTGCCAATCTGGCCGGAAATATGTCTGTCACTTTAGTGTTGGCTGTGTGTACTTTTGTCGTAGTCAACTTTTCAGGACGTAAGGGATATTGGAAAGATATTTTTTGGCCCGAAGTGCCGACCTGGTTGAAATGTCCGGTTCCGATGATGCCTGTCATTGAGATTTTCGGTGTGTTTACCAAACCGATTGCCTTGATGATCCGGTTGTTTGCCAATATGCTCGGTGGACATTTGATTACTTTGGTTCTGATTTCCCTGATTTTCATTTTTGCAGCGATGGGACCTGTGATTATGGGGACTTCGACCGTGATTGCCGTTGTGTTTGCTGTATTTATGGGATTTATCGATTTGTTGATTTGCTTCATACAGGCTTATGTATTTATGTTGTTGTCTGCCATTTTTATTTCTTTGGCAAGACCTGCGGAAACCGGGACCCGGCATGAAAAATGAACAAAGTAAAATAATATAAAATAGAATAATTTTAAAATTGAAAAGCTATGTTAAGTATGATTTTATTACAGGTCGCTGCCGGAATGAGTCTGGCAAAAGTCGGTGCTGCCATCGGCGCAGGGTTAGCTGCTATCGGTGCAGGTATAGGTATTGGGAAGATCGGGGCGAATGCCATGGACGCTATTGCCCGCCAACCCGAGCAGACCGGGAATATTCGTACGAATATGATCGTGATCGCTGCTTTGATTGAAGGAGTCGCTTTGTTTGCTATCATTGTATGTTTGTTGGCCTTGTTTATATAATCGTTTATGGGACTCTTTAAACCGGAGATCGGGTTGGTATTCTGGATGCTGGTGGTCTTTCTGATCATTCTGGCTATCCTGGCTAAATATGCCTGGCCCGTGATTATCCGAAGTATAGAACAAAGAGCGGATTTTATCGATAGTGGGGTGAAATTTACCCGTGAGGCAAAACAACGGCTGGCCGAAGTGGAAACAAAAGTGGAAGAGATGCTGGCCGAAGCCCATAGAAAACAATTGGTTGCTTTACAGGAAACCGAACGGATGAAACGGGAGATGATCGAGAACGCAAAAAAAGAAGCTGCCGATGAAGTCCGGAAGATGATGGAAGAGGCAAAAGCTTCTATGGAACAGGCTAAACGGGAGGCCGAAAAGCAAATGAGGCGCCAGGTGAGCCGTTTGTCACTCGAGATCGCGGAGAAAGTATTGAGAAAAGATTTGTCGAAAGATACTGCTCAGGTAGAATTGGTGGATCGAATGTTGGATGAGCTGGAATCGGCTCAGAAACTGTAATGATATGGATGAAGGTTTAATAGCACGGAGATACGCTTTGGCTATGCTGAAAGTAGCACAGAAATATAATGCTGCGGAAGAGGTATATCAAAAAATGAAGACCTTCGAACAAAATTATATTTCCCATCCCGATTTACATAAGGCATTACTGAATCCGATATTGTCTCCCCGGGATAAAGAACAATTGTTGACGATCGCTATCGGGATCGAACCCGGAACGTTGTATCTGCGGGGAATCCGTTTGCTGATAAAAAATCACCGCGAGATGTATATCCGCTCTATTTGTCTGATGTACCAGAAGTTATACCGGAAGGTGTACCAGATCGGACGAATAAAGATTATCACGGCGGTTGCTTTGAAGCAGGAGACGCTGGACCGGATAAAAAAACTGGTAACGGACCGGACTTCCAGACAGATCGAATTTGTCGAAAAGGTAGATCCGGCTATTATCGGGGGCTTTGTACTCCGGGTAAATTCCATGCAGCTCGATTATTCAGTAGGCGGAGAGTTGAAAAAAATCGCAAAGCAATTGAAATAGGAGAGGATAAGTATAAATGATTAGATTATGATAAAACCAAGTGAAACATCAGATATTCTTCAGCAACAACTGGATAACGTTGATTTGAAAGCTGAATTTGAAGAAATTGGAACCGTATTGGAGGTAGGAGATGGCGTAGCCAATGTATTCGGGCTGGATAATGTGACTTCCGGCGAACTGATCGAATTTGAAAATGGGGTAAGGGGAGTAGCCATGAACCTCGAAGAAGATCAGGTGGGAGTCGTGCTTTTGAATTTGGGAGATCGTGTGAAAGAGAATTTTACGGCTAAACGCACCGGGCATATTGCTTCTATTCATGTGGGAGAAGGATTGTTGGGACGGGTAATCGATACACTGGGAGAACCCATCGACGGGGCAGGGCCGATTACCGGCGATCTGTTGGAACTGCCTTTGGAAAGAAAGGCTCCCGGGGTAATTTATCGGCAGCCTGTTAAAGAACCTTTGCAGACAGGGATTAAAGCGGTGGATTCGATGGTACCTATCGGAAGGGGACAACGGGAACTGATTATCGGTGACCGGCAAACCGGAAAAACGGCTATCGCTATCGATACCATATTGAATCAACGTGAAAATTACCGGCAGGGTAAACCGGTTTATTGTATTTATGTCGCTGTCGGTCAGAAAGCTTCTTCTGTGGCAGCTTTGGTCAACGTATTGAAAACTCACGGAGCGATGGACTACACGGTAGTATTGGCTGCCAATGCGTCCGATTCGGCTGCCATGCGTTATTATGCACCTTTTGCCGGAGCGACGATCGGAGAATATTTCCGGGATAGCGGGAGGCATGCGCTGGTCGTATACGATGATTTGTCGAAGCAGGCTGTAGCTTATCGGGAAATCTCTTTGATTTTGCGCAGACCTTCGGGTAGAGAGGCTTATCCGGGGGATATCTTTTATTTGCACTCCCGTTTGCTTGAACGGGCGGCCAAGATTATATCCAATGATGAGGTGGCTTCGGCGATGAACGACCTGCCCGAACCGTTGAAACCGGTGATCAAAGGCGGAGGATCACTGACCGCTTTACCGATTATCGAGACTCAGGCCGGCGATGTGTCGGCATACATTCCGACGAATGTCATCTCGATTACGGATGGTCAGATATTCCTCGAAACTTCTCTGTTTAACGAAGGAGTCCGGCCGGCAATCAATGTGGGCGTTTCAGTATCGCGGGTAGGAGGAAATGCTCAGGTGAAAGCGATGAAAAAGATTGCCGGAACCTTAAAAATCGATCAGGCTCAATACCGGGAACTCGAGTCGTTCTCCAAATTCGGAGGAGATCTGGATCCGGTCACTCAGATGGTAATCGATAAAGGACAAAAAAATGCCCGCCTATTGGTACAACCTCAATATGCCCCGATGCCTGTAGAAGAAGAGATTGCTATTATTTATTGCGGAACCCAGGGTTTGTTACAACGGGTACCTTTAAAACATGTCGGCGATTTTGAGAAATATTTTCTCGATATTCTTCGGGTACGTTACCGGAAAGAGGTGTTGGATGAATTGAAGGTCGGACATCTGGACGAAGTCGTCGCTGCTTTGTTGGAGGAAGTGGCTAAGGAAGTAGCCGATAAATTTGCTGCACCCGTGAAACAAACCGAACAAACCGAAGAATTTGTAGATAAGTAAAAAAGAGAAGAATGGCAACGATGCGTGAACTGAAAGGAAGGATCAATTCTGTCCATTCCTCTCAGAAAATTACCGGAGCAATGAAGATGATTTCTTCTGCCCGGTTGAGAAAGGCTGAGAACAAGTTACTTCAGGCCGAGCCTTATCGCCGGAAGTTATGGGAAATATATGCCCATATTGAAAAATCCGGTTGTGAGTTTCAGTCGCCATTGACAGTGAAGCGCCAGGTAAAGAAGGTGGCTATTGTTATTTTTGCTTCCGACGATGGATTGTGCGGAGCTTTCAATATCAATTTATATAAAAAATTGGTGGAGGAAGTTCAGGCTTATCAAAAACGGGGTATCCGGGAAATTACCGTTTTTCCGGTCGGAAAAAAAATACTGGCTGAGGTGAAGCGGATAAAGGGCATTCGTTTGGCCCGACATCCCGAAGCTTTTGAAAAGAAAGACTATATGGCGGCTACCCGGGAATTGGCCGATGAACTGATGGAAGATTTTTTGAAAGGGAAATACGATCAGGTAGGAGTTGTTTATGCACATTATAAAAGTATGGGCGTACAAATCGTGCGGTTACGTTCTTTTTTGCCGGTTACTGTAGAACCGGAAGAAAAAATAGAAACCACAGATCGGGTCGGTACCTGGTATATTTATGAACCCGGATGTGAACAGATATTAACCATGTTGTATCCCCTGATGATGCATGCTTTGATGTACGATCTGTTGATGGAAAATAAAACTTCCGAACAGGCTGCCCGTATTCTGGCGATGCAGATGGCTAATGATAATGCCGTGAAATTATTGGGTAAGTTGCAGCTGGAGTATAATAAATTGAGACAACAAGGGATTACTTCCGAACTGTTGGATATCGCTGGGGGCAGTAATCGGGAAAGTTAAGCCACTGAAGTGTTAATGTATCCGAAATGTCGTATATTTGTACAAACGTTTCTATGGTGGTTATGATTTCGGATGCAGACATACTTCAGCGCTTTAAGATTGACCGTAAGCAAGGGATACAAGTGCTGTTCAGGCGGTATTACCGGCCTTTGGTGCTCTTTGCGGATGAATTTGTCCATTCTCTTTCTACAGCAGAGGATATTGTACAGGACTTTTTTATCCGGTTGTGGACAGACGACTATTTGGAAAAACTACTTCCTCCGGCACTTTCTTCTTATCTTTTTACTTCTGTCCGGAATGCTTGCTACACGTATGAACATCGTAAGGATGTATGGAATCGGCGCAGAGATCTGCCTCCCGAGGTAAATATTGCAGTAGAAACAGCACTGGAAATGGATTCCGAAGTGGCTGACAGAATCAATCGGGCTATTTCGAAATTACCCGTTCAGACCCGGGCTGTCGTTACCCGGATCCTGCTCGAAGAAATGAAATATAAGGATGCCGCAGCCGAACTGAATATATCCGTCAATACATTGAAGACTCTACTCCGGAATGGACTGAGAACATTGAGGAGCGAATTGGAAAAAGATTATCGTTCGATTAATTTTGCTGTATACTTACTTTGGAATTCTTCTGCTCCTTTAGTTCTATACGCTTAATAATCAGAAAAATAATTTTTTCCTTAAACAAATTAATATTAGAAATATTATCACCAATTAAACGAACAATTATTTTGTTATTTATTCGTCTTCGGTGTTCGTGTTCGGAGACCCCGTCGTTTTTGTCGGTCGGCTGGCTCTTTCTTTCACTGACCGTTCCGGACGAATCGGTCTTCCGGTATAAAAACCGAAATCGGAATAGAAAGTCGGTGTCGAAGATACCAATCGAGAAATTATTGCAGGCTACATTTAGCCTTCGACTCATTTGTCATTTGGTCCACCTCACAACATTTTCCTGTATATCCCTGTACACATATACATTCCTTTCCTGTCCAGGTAATCGTACCCTCTTTATAACAAGGATAATAATCCTCGTTTCCAGAAACAGTCATACTGGATAAAAAAGATAAACCGGTAATTCCGGCCAAAATCCATAATTTCAGATTTTTTAATAAAGGTGTTTTCATAATCAATGAAATTTAAAAGTGAATAAAATAAAAATGCGATGATTTGCAAATCTTGATTTTTGCATTATGTTTGTTAGTAAGACTTAATAATTTGAAAAATGGGTGAATAGAATTTGATTTAATTTCAATTAGTCTGACCGAAAAATAGAAATGGATTCACCCATTTTTATTTTTTTTAGTCTTACTAACGAATAAGGTACGAAAATTGAATGAAGTAACTATGAATACAAAGGTCGGAATATTATGCCTGTATTTGTTTCAGATACTTGTCGGCTGTTCTGTTTCGGAGAGTCCTTATGAGAAGTATGATTTAACATCCTTAACGGAAAAATGCCGGAATGAAAATAAATATCTGGTCATTATTATCGGGATGGAGGATTGCCGGTTCTGTAACTTTTTTTATCATGTACTTCGAGCTTCGGGGACTTTTGAGGAAAAGATCACTGACCGGTTTGTTTTTAGTAAAGTGGATATCAGGGAACAATTCAGATTGGCTCAGATGTTGGGCATATCGAGTACTCCTACTGTCCTGATAACCAATGGAGCATTATCTGTCAAATACGTTCATTCGGGCTTACTGGCCGAAAGTGAATGGTAGCAGGTGTTGTCGGAAATTATAAACGGCAGAAGTGTCTTTGCCCTTCAGGAAAATGATCTTTATTCTGTGGGGGAAGAGGTATATGCTTTATATTCCAAGGTGTTGCAAGCCAATTTGTTAATCGATAAGTTGAACGTATCAGAAAAGGAGTATCGGGAGGGCATCCGCTTACTCGAAGAGTCGATCCGCATGGAACCCTATTTTATGAATCGCTATTTCGCAGCCGACTCTGTGAGGCAGAGCAATATGCTCGAAGTGTTGGGAAATTGCCGGCATATCGGGCAATTACAGGTGATCACCGATTCGGCAGGGATAGAACCGATGAAAGCGATGTTGAAAGCGAATGAAAACACCGGATTTGGATCGCGGCGGAAAAAAATGCCTGGCAAAACTATCCTTCCTTGTTTTTAACGGATGAGGAAAATAGGGCTGTCTATGGCTTGATGATAACTCCCCGAACAATGCGTTTGGTTGTTCGTTACCTGCGTTTCATCCAAAATCAGTACGATTTTGAATGATTATTATTCACTTTTAAATTTTATGATGATGAAAACGTTTTTAATTAAGTATTTGAAAATGGGGTCTTTGGTTTTGGTAACAGGCCTTTCGTTTTTATTTAGTGCAAGCACCTTTAATGATGACGATCCCAATCCCTGTTTCCCGGAGGGTACGAGGGCATGGGACGGATACCAATGTTTTTGTAATGTAGGCTATAGAGGGAAATGTTGTGAGATCGATATGGAAACCAATAGAGAATTGGTCGGATGTAATTTTCCGGATAATTTTGAGTTTAAGCAAGTGCCTATAGAGTGTCAGGTAGATATCTATGGAGGGGCTGATCTTGAGCCTAAATTGCGGAAGATTGTTCATATTAACATCACAAGTGATGGTTATTTTAATGTCACATTACATAATTTTGCATATAATTGTATAAAAGGGAGGTTAATGAAGGAATGTACGAATAAAGATTGCAGTGGAGCATACAGTGAAATAATATCTGCCCTTAGTAAACTATGAGTTTCCCAAAGTTATGTTGAAAAGTTATAATCGATTATTTGTACGAAAAAAATTAGAAACAGTAATTCTTTTGTTATTGTTTTGCGGATGGATTGGTTGTAAAGACCAGCAGGATCGCTTATCGGAAAATACCCTGCATTTTCCGATAAGCTGGTCTGAGATTCAGGAAATCCAGAAGAAGGAAGAATTGTTGTCTGTAGAACAGTGGTTCGATACTTTGGAGGTGATAAAGTCCCCGGATGTGGACCGGATCCTTTTGGTTGACAATCGGATACAAAGGATTATTCTTACAGAGCGATATTTTATTGCTTTGTCCGATGAAGCCTTGATGGCTTGCGGAAGGTATGATACAACTGGTTTTATTTATAATAAAATCGGGCGTGGTCCCGGTGAATATGAAAGGTTGAGTGATGTCGTCTACGATAAATCAAGAGAAAAATTATTGGTATTGACATCTTATCCGAATAAGATTCTGACGCTGGATATGGAAGGGAATTTCGTTTCTTCTTATACTTTACCTTATTTGATCGATTGGGACAGATTGTATATTTTCCGGAATCAGTTGTATTTATTGGGATCTGACTATAATCAAAAGACTGGGATAAATTTGGATGTTATAGCCCGGTATGATGGGACTCATTTGGCGGAACAGAGTGTGATAACCAGACGACTTTTATATGGAACGGAAGCTAAATATTGGACGCTGGGTGAAAGTCAGGACCATTTGGTGGTAGGGATTGATGAACGGGATTCTTTGTTTCGGATAACCGAAGATTTAACGGTGACCCCAATCCATTTGGATTTTGCCTTCGAAAAGGAATTGCCACAGGATCGGATAGCCGGTCAATATTTTTATTGGATGAACGGAAATCGTATGTTGTTTGTCAGATATATGCCGAATGGAGTTTTTTATAATTTCGGACATCGTTTCCGGTATGATTGTTCGACATCCAGGCTGGATGTAAGTATCGGTAAATGGTTCGGCACCGATGTGGGTTCGGATAAAGAAAATATTTATTGTTGTATATCGCCCTTACAGCAGAAAATTGTAGAACATGCCTGGAAAGCCATGTCCCCTGCTACCCGGAAATTCTATGAGCCTCTTCGCAAGGTTTTGGCGGAATTGGATGAAAACGATAATCCGTTTCTTTTGCGGTATCATATCAAAAAAGAGTAGAGAATTTGGTAATTATTGACATTTTTTTGTTTTATCGGTAAAAAAATTAAATCTGATTCACCCATTTTTTATTTTTTTTAGTCCTACTGGCAAAATAAATCAAAGCCATCAGGAGGATTATGGATTTTAAGGAAGATTTCATCTACCGGATTTTGGCCGGTGAGGTCAGCGAAGAGGAAGAACTTGCTTTTCGGAAGAGGCTTGCCGAAGATGAGGCGGAAAGAAAAGAATTCGAACGGATCGGACGGATCTGGTATAGGGGGAAATATGCAGGTAAATGGGAAAGTATAAATGAAGAGAAAGCGTTAAGGCGTTTGGAAATCGGCAAAACACATCGGATACATCTGAAAAAAATGCTGTACTGGAATATTGCAGCCATCGGGCTGCTTGTTTTGGGTACCGGACTGTTCGCTTTGTTTAAAGCCCGGACAATCCGGTCCACTCCGATGGTAGAAGTGGCAGAACCGATCCATCCCGGCCAGCAGAAAGCCCTTTTGGTATTGGCATCCGGGGAAAAGGTCGAACTGGGAACTATCCCCCAAAGAAAGATTGCAGAGAACGGAGTAACGATTCAGGGAGATTCGGCCGGTTTGGTGTATCATTCTCCGGTTTTATCCACCGGACAAGTGTTTAATGAATTGATTGTTCCGAGAGGGGGAGAATATCGTTTGTGTCTGTCCGACGGTACGGTGGTATACCTGAATTCCGAATCCCGTTTAAAATATCCGGCTAGTTTTGCAGGGGAGCGGCGTGAGGTGGAGTTGGAGGGAGAGGCTTATTTTGAAGTCGCACCTGATAAAGAACATCCTTTTCTGGTAAACACGAACGAGTTGAGTGTTCGGGTATTGGGGACAGGATTCAATGTGGCGGCTTATCGGGAAGGAAATGTTTCCGAAGTGACGCTGGCACATGGAACCGTTGTGGTGGGAGAGTCGGGAAAGGAAGCGAGCCTGAAGCCGGACGAACAATTTGTACTGGATAGGAATACCGGAAAAATCTCGATCCAACAAGTCGATGCCCGTAAGATTTGTGCCTGGAAGAGCGGGGTGTTATATTTTGAAGGAATGTCTTTAGAAGAACTGGCTGCAAAATTGAGCCGCTGGTTCGATGTGCAATTTTTCTTTACAGCAGAGGACCTAAAAAAACTGAAATTTACCGGCTCCTTGAAAAAATACAATAGCATCGACTATGCTTTGGCATTGGTCGAAGCGACAACGAATATCAGGATGCAGATCAAAGGCCGGACAATTGTGGTGGGCTATAAGTGAAAAAATACCGGAATGTGCGGGAACACATTCCGGTCCGACTCCGGAAGGAGTATTTTTAAGTTTTAACTAATTTACAAATTTATGAAAAAAAACTGGAACTGGAGGTTTGTTCTCGAGAAAAACAAACCGCATCAATTTTTTAGAGTGACTAAACTAACCTTTTTCCTGTGTCTGTGTGTAATGACTTCCCTCGAAGCTTCGGTTACGGCACAACAACGGCTGACCATGAAATTGGGGAAGGCCGGTATCCGGGAAATTTTTAACGAGATTCAGAAACAAACCAGTAAAACCGTAATTTATAACGATGACCGTTTACAACTCGATCAGAAAATTAAAGCTGATTTTAAAGATATCCGTTTAGAAGAATTATTGGATCGGATCCTGACCGAACGAGGAATGGGATATAAGTTGGTGGACGATTATATCGTCATTATACCGAAGGAAGAACAGGCAGTACCACAGGTAGTGCAAGAACGTATCATCAAAGGAATTGTTGTAGATAATAAAGGGGGTATTCTTCCCGGTGTGACGGTGTTGATCAAGGGTACTCAGGTGGGGACTGCGACAGATGTGGATGGAAAATTTACATTGAAAATTCCCGACTCCAAAGACTTGGTATTGGTTTTTACTTTTGTAGGAATGAAGTCTAAAGAAGTCAAACCGGGTACTCAGAACGAGCTGAAAGTGCAATTGGAGTATAACGAAGAAAGTCTGGAAGAAGTGGTGGTTACCGGTATTTTTGAACGGAAAGCAGAGAGTTTTACCGGTTCGTCGGTATCGATGAAAGCAGAGGACTTGAAACGGGTAGGCAATCAGAATGTTTTCCAGAGCTTGCGAAGCCTCGATCCTTCTCTGATGATTTTCGATAACATGGAATTCGGATCCGACCCCAACAAAAATCCGAAGATGACCTTGCGTGGAGCTTCTTCACTTGATTTGGCCGCTGCCGGTGAAGAGATCGATATCAAAGGAACTTATGCCAACGATCCTAATGCTCCGTTGTTTATTCTGGACGGTTTCGAAGCTTCTGTACAGAAGATCATGGACCTGGATATGGACCGGGTTGCCAGCCTGACTATTTTGAAAGATGCTTCTGCTAAAGCGATCTACGGTTCCCGGGCTGCCAACGGTGTGATCGTCATCGAGACCAAACGTTCGACAACCGGAAATTTACGGGTCACTTATACCGGTAATGTCAATATCGAGGCTCCCGACCTCAGTTCGTACAACCTGACCAGTGCCGCCCAGAAATTGGAGTTGGAGAAAGATTTCGGGTTATATGACGACGATTATATTGTGAATGATATCCAACTGAAAAAGAAATATTATCAAAAGTATAAATCGGTGGTTGCCGGAGTGAATACGGATTGGTTGTCTAAACCGTTGCAAAATGCAGTAGGCCAGAAACATTCCCTTTCTATCGAACTGGGAAGTAATGATTTGCAGTTGATTGCCGATTTTGCCTATAACAACATCGTCGGTGTCATGAAAGGATCGTCCCGGGATACATACGACGGTTCGATTCAGGTGTCGTACCGGCATAGAAAATTCAATTTCCGGAATATCCTGAATGTGGTGTCTAATGTCGCTACCGATTCGCCTTATGGAACTTTCAGCGAATATGCCCTGATGAATCCTTATTATTCTCCGTATGATGTGAACGGTTTATTAGTAAAAAATGCAGCTCTCTCTGTCGACGGGATGGATAGCGAAGAGTTTGTAGCTAATCCGTTGTACAATTCCACGCTGAACACCAAAATAGAACAACGTTATTTGGATGTAACGAATAATTTGTATGTAGAATGGTCTGTATTGCAGGGATTAAAAGCGACCTTGCGTTTCGGAATTACCGAAAAACGCAATAGTGCCGACGAATTCTACCCTTCCAATCACCTGAAATTTTACGATTACAAAGATGAAGACTTTTTCCGGAAGGGTTCCTATCAGGTCAACAACGGGACGATGAAAAAATTGTCCGGTGACTTGAATGTCCGTTATTCGACTTCTATTCGGGACAAGCACTATATTTTTACGAATATCGGTTTTAACCTGTCGGATGAAACTTATGAAGAAGTGATCCATAAAGCCGAAGGATTCCCGAACGACCGGATGACCGATATTATTTTTGCCCGGCAATACCTCAAAGAGTCTAAACCGGATGGAAAAGAATCGACAATCCGGGATATCGGTGTCCTGGGAGTAGTCAATTATACTTATGACAACCGCTATTTGCTCGACCTGTCGTTGCGGACGAATGCTTCTTCCCAGTTCGGATCGAACAATCGTTGGGGAAATTTCTGGAGTGTCGGTGTAGGGTGGAATATTCACAAAGAAGCTTTCATGAATCAGGAGATTTTCGATAACCTGAAGATACGTGGTTCTATGGGATATACCGGTAGTCAAAGTCAGGATGCTTATGGCGCGATGGCCACTTATAAGTATTTTATGGACCGGACTTATGTGGGCTATCTGGGAGGCTATTTGAACGGCATGAAGAATGACGATTTGAAATGGCAGAAAAAGATGGACTATAACGTCGGTTTGGATCTCAATCTCAAACGTCGGGTATCCATTACGTTCGATCTTTATAAATCAGTGACCGAAAATACGTTGATCGATCTGACCTTACCGCCTTCTGTCGGGTTTAACACGATGAAAGAAAATGTCGGAACCGTGATCAATAAAGGTTTCGATCTGCGGACCTCTTTTACGGTATTGCAGAACCTGAAAGAACGTTCTTACCTGACTGTTACCGCCAATATCTCGCGGAATAAAAATAAACTGGATAAACTATCGGACGCTATGACAGCTTATAATGAAAGCCAGATGGCGGTCGCCGGATCGAATACCAACAGTGCTCCGGTACAGATGTATTATGACGGAGTGTCTATGGATGCCATTTGGGGAATGAAATCCCTGGGAATCGATCCCCGCAACGGACGGGAAATCTATTTGACGAAAAACGGTACCCCGACCTATAATTACAATGCTTCGGAACAAGTTATCCTCGGAGATAAAATGCCGAAATTTCAGGGTACCGCTGGAATCAGTTTCGAATATAAGGGAATCGGTGGAAACTTGTCTTTCCGCTTCCAATACGGAGCTCAGATGTACAACTCGACTCTGATCGCTAAGGTGGAAAATGCAGATTTGAATAAAAATGTCGATATCCGTTTGTATGACGGCGTATGGAGACCTGGCGACGAAGGAAAAGTGAAACCTTATAAAACCTTGGGAAAAGTGTGGATTTCTGAATTGGGCGTATATGAGCAGTTGAAAACCAATCCGACTTCGAGATTCGTACAGGACCGGAATGAGTTGTCACTGTCCAATCTGAGTATATATTACGATTTTTATCGTTGCGGATTCCTAAAAAAATGTGCGATGGAACGGATGAAATTATCTTTTTATATGAATGATGTATTCACTCTTTCCTCCATCGATATCGAGCGGGGTACTTCCTATCCTTTTGCCCGTAATTTCAATTTTTCATTATCAGTAACTTTTTAATCCGGAATAATATGAAAAAGATAGTATTAGTAGTAACGATTATTCCCTTGCTGACTCTCCTGTCTTGCTCGGATTGGCTCGATGTCAAACCGAAATCGGAGATAAAACTGGATGTTATGTTCGAGACGGAACAAGGATTTAAGGATGCTTTGACCGGATGTTATATCATGTTGTCGGATAACTCGCTGTATGGGGCCGAAATGACCTGTACCTTTATGGATGTGTTGGCACAGCAGTATGCGTTACTGGGGTCTACCAGCAGCCAGTACGAACAGGCGGCACGCTATATTTATACCAATTCGACCAGCGAAACGATTATCAAGAATATCTGGTCGAAATTATATAATGTGATCGCAAATGTAAATGCCCTGATCGAAGGATTGGAAGCGAAACGGGAGAACCTCCATCCCTCGATTTATGCCATGACTAAAGCAGAAGCTTATTCATTGAGGGCTTTTATTTACTTCGATCTGGTGCGTATGTTTACCTGGGGAAATTTGGCTGAACGGAGTGATAAATTGCAACAACTTTCAATTCCTTATGCGAAAGTATATGATAAGGACATCATCAAACAAAGCAAACTGAGCGAAGTGTTGGAATATATACACGAAGATATTGAAACAGCTTTGGAATTGTTCGATGCTTACGACCCGGATAGCCAGAGCGGTAACCGACCGGAAGGTTATACCTTGCCGAACGACGATAAGTTCTATGATAAAGAAATCCGGATATATCGGATGAGCCTGAAGTCTACTCTGGCTACCCGGATGCGCCTGAATATGTGGGAAGGGAATTATGACGCGGCTTACGAGGACGCTATAACTTTAATTCCATTTCAGACAGACTGGGTTTCTGGGCTGGATGGTAATGAAAAAGACCGGGATTTAACTTTTTCGAAGGAAATGTTATTCGGAGTACAAACTCATGAACGCTTTGAAAATATTGTCAAGAAATTTTTCAAATTGACTGCTGCCGATGATCTGAATATGAATTATCAGGCCCTTTATTTGCCTGATTCCCGGGTGAATGACATTTTTGAAATAGCGACTAATGTCGGAGCTTCGGATTGGAGGTATACGCGTTTATGGGATAAATCGGAAAAAAACTATGTTTTTCTGAAGTTTTGGGAGTATGAAAAAATGTCTTATACTAATATTATGCCTTTGATTAAGTGGCCGGAAGTATATTACACCCTCACCGAATGTTTATTGCGTAAAGGGGGAAGTACGAATAAAAATCTGGCGATCGATCATTTGAATACAGTCCGCAATCATCGAAATATTCCGGCTTCGGTCAATTTGCAATATACTTTGTCCGGGGATGAAGTATGGGATGAATTACGGAAAGAATGGCAGAAAGAATTCATCGGTGACGGACAAATGTTTTATTATTACAAGCGGAATGGATATGCTTCGATTCCGAACGGACCGGCTTTGACTTATGATGATAAGGTCTATGTATTTCCTTTGCCGCAGGCTGAAATTGATTTTGGTGGACGTGTTGAACTGGTGGATAATGAAAACAAATAAAACTGGAATTTTATGAAAAAGATAGGGATATTATTACTGTTGGCGGGACTGTGGGGATGTGAAAAGTCGGATATAATGCTTTACGAGCAGAATGCGGCCGTATATTTTGAATCGGGTAGCTATAGTTATTCTTTTCTGGAAGATCCGCAGGCCGATACCAAAACAGTCAGATTGATGGTGGATATTTCAGGTTCGCAAGTCGATTATGACCGTGAATTTACAGTGAGCCGTCCGGCGGTGGATACACTGACTACGGCTGAACCAGATCAATATAAATTAGGGAAAGGTATGGTGAAAGCCAATGAGTATTCCGGATATGTCGAAGTGGAGATTTACAAGGACGAGCGCCTGAACGATTCGATTTACCAGGTGGCTTTGGAAATCCAGCCTAACGAAAATTTCCCGGAAGTTAGGCTGAATAAGAAAACCATGATTCTTTCGTTTACCAATAAGGTGATTCAACCGGCCAACTGGAGATGGCTGAGGTGGTATTTCGGTACTCCTTTTTCTACCCGTTGGTGGACATTTATTTGTGAGGCTACCGGTCGTACTTCTCTTCCATATTTTCCCACAGAGGCAGATAAAGAAACCTGGTGGATGAGTGTAGGTGAAGTGATCGCCTATCAGACCATCACCCGTTTGGCTTTGGAAGAATATAATGCCAAACACCCGAATGATCCATTGACTCACGACGATGGAGACTATGCCGGTCAAAAGATAGAAATGCCTGATTAGTATACACGATAAAATGATTAAAATATGAAAAAGTGGTTATATATAATTCTTGTGTTTCAGCTATTTTGTGTAGCCTGTTTTGACGATGAAACCAACAAGGATGTGAGAGAACTCAATCCGATCGTGATTGAAAATATCGATTTGAGATACAATAGCTTTTCCGTTTATATGGGAGATACCCTGAAAATAGAACCTCTGGTCTTTTGTGAAGGGATACCCGATGCCAAAATGTCTTTTGAATGGAAAATGTTCGGGGGAACGATAGCTCCGACTGTAATCGATTCGACGATGTTTTTGAGTGCCAAAATTTTAGCGCCTCCCTTTTCGAATCCTTATACCCTGAGATACACCATAAAGGATGAGACGACAGGCATTTGCCGGATCGAGACTTTTAATATCACGGTACTGAGTCCCTATGGAGAGGGATTGATCGTTGCCGATACGAAAGATGGAATAAATAGCGATTTGTCGTTGGTGATGAGTAAGCAATTCAGTTCTCAGATCCCTTCTACTGATAATCAGATGAAAATCTTCCGGGATGTCTGGTCGCAAAATAACGGAGAGCCACTGCCGGGCCTTGTACTGGATGCGGTGACCAGCTCTTATGGAACAAACCGTTCGCTGTCTGTATTGACAACAGAACACCTTTACCGGGCAGACCATTACGATTTTGTACGTATTCCTTATGAATCGGACGGGCAGTTGTTTCAAGTAGTACCGCCCCATATTGGACATGGGTATACCAAAGGTAATTTTGTGATTATAACGTCTACCAGTCATGAAATCATGAATGCTAACGGATTGGTAACGCCTCGCAGTGTACAACATAATAATCGTTTATTCGATTATACGATGTATCCGTCAAAAGTGAATGATTATGATATTACCTTGATGTATGCGCCAGATCGTTCAGTTGCTTATGCCTTCGATGCTTTGGGTAAACGGATGTTGTTCTTTAATTACTCAAAGTGCTGGGTTCCGCAGGAACAGGCTTCGGGTAGTAAATTCAACGTATGTGACTTGAGCGACTACGAGCCGTTTTTTCTGGGCGAAATATCGCAGGGAGTTGCTTTGTTGGCTAAGCAGAAAAGTACAGGGGCTTATAAGGGTTTGGTGATGAATAAGTTGAGTAGTAACGGCCCGAATTATGCCAAGACCGTTTTTGATTTTAGTAGTGCTGCTGAAATCGATAAAGCCAAATTCTTTGAACTAAATATTATTGAGGATGTGGTGTATTATGCTACAGAAACTACCTTGTACACGACTCCAACTGTGAATATTAATGCTCAACCTCAGTGGACGGTAGGTCAGGGAGAGAAAATTACAGGCATTAAAATTTACGATTGGGCTGGTGGTAACCGAGACCATGAAAGCATCGGAAGCGGCGGAGACATTGATAAAGTGTCCTGGGGATCTCAAAATAGGATGATTATGATTTTTACTTATAACGAATCGGCAAAAGAAGGTAAAGTGATTTGTGTGCCTATCGTCACCTTGGGAGTCGGAGGATTGGAACAGAATAAAGGCTACCATATCGAACTTTCCAAATTTGGTAAAATATTAGGTGTTTATAAACAAAAGAAATAATCAGGAATTATGAATATGAGGAAAATAATCTTATTATCGTTGCTGTTTTTTACAGCCTTGGCGGCTTGTAAGGATGACGATGATCGAGGCGGAAATAATTATCAGGGAGATAGTAATATACGGGTAAAACGCATCATCGGGGAAAATAAAGTATGGGGAAAATATGAGCTGGAATTTAATTACCGGTCCGACGGGTATCTGGAAAAAGTATGGCGGTTCGATGAGGCGAAACGGGATACTTTGGGACATTTTTCGGTAAAATATGAAGCGGGGGATTTTACATTTGCTATTGTGGATTATGTCCTGCATATCGATGCCGATTCGATCAGAACTTTACAAAGTCAGTATCCCGGGACTTATCAGGATACGCTCAAACACAGGAGAAGTTTTCAAATCTTGTATTCTACTCGCTTCGAAGAGGAACGCTGGGAAAAGACAGTGGCCAGGCCTCGTCGTAATACAGGTAGTGGAACGATGTTCAATCCTAGTTATGTCAATGTTTCTTCACAAAAAATCGCATTGGAAGAGGGTGCGGAAGGTAAGCCTATGGTGATCCGGTGTTATAGTGATGAATATGGTGATGGAGGAGAAAATAATACTTACGAGCGGCTCATTACAAAATATGAGTTCGATTATGAGGGAAACGATATGGTTTCTGCCCTGATATACAAACCCGATTCATATAGTGTGACGAGTTGGACCAAATTGGATGAAATCAGTTTCAGTTTTTATTCGGGCGTATTGACCGGGGTAGATAATGCTACATATAAAATGCGCCGTAGTTCTAAAAAAGTGGTGATTGCCGAGCCGGGTAAAAATACGACCTATACGCTGAACGACGAAGGCCTGGCCATTCGCATCGAATCGACCGATGGCGAAACTGCAACGATCGAATATGAGGACGGAAGCGGGAATTTCTCGGATCTCTATGCCACTCCTTTGGATAAAATTTTAGGTAAAGTATGGGTAAAGTAAACTTGTTCCTTATAGTATATTTAATAAAAAACGATATGAAGAAAACAATAATGATATGGTCGGTTCTGGCACTGTTTGCCGGATCTTGTACGGACGATAAGGATGATGTTGTGATTCCGCCTGATTTGCCCGATAACGATATGAATATCAGTATTCCAGATAACAGTGGTTCCGAAGAATGGGTACCGGGAATGGAGTATGCCGCTTATCCCGGAATGCCCGAAAACGATCCGGGTGTAGAAGTGAATGTGTTGGTGATCGATGCAGAAGAACATGGACAGAATATCCTGTACGTGTTGCGCAATGAAGCCTGGCCCTGGGTGATTAGCGATGAAGATAAACAGAACCTTAAACAGAATTTCTTTCCGACTCATGCCGATATAAAATTGCATATTACAGAAAACTATGATGATTTCAACCCCAATCAGGTATCTTGTGATATTGTAAATGCCAGTACTTCGGTTTTCAGCCTCGATGCTGCCAGACGGAATCTGGAGCAGTTCGAAGATCGGGTAAAATTTCCGAAATTCCCACTGGTCATCACCAGTGCAGGGAACGGAAGTAATACGTTTACCCAGGAAGCCTGGGACCTGTGTCTCGAATTGGGTGGTTTGAGCTGGGAAGATCATATCCTGCCTCATTTCGGTTGGGATCCCGAAGGGCCTTTTACGGCCGGGCAAATGGCTTTCTATAAACCCGGGGATGTGGGGGCTGCTTATGTCGTGCAGAATGTCGGTGACAACGGACATTTCAACGATTGGATTGTTGTCGGAAGAGACGACGGTTACGGAAATAAACCCGGACCGATCCTGAAAGAACGCTGGATATGTACCTATTATGCGTTCAATATGATGGATGCTAAAATAGACGGTACCAGTTTTTCCACGCCTTATGTCGTGAAGATTGCTGCTGAAATTAAGCGGCGTGCGCCTCATTACACGAACAACGATATCGCTCAGCTGATCTTTTCTACGGCCGACGACTTAGGTTCACCCGGATGTGACGAGGTATACGGACACGGGCGGATGAATCCCGCTAAGATTTGGGAAGAGTTGACACGCAGAGGATATTGATGAAAGATAAATAAGTTGGATTTCCGGTTGTTCTGTTCCCAATAGCCGGAAATCCAATTTATTTTGTCTTCAAGCATGATGGATCTTTATAACTAATCGGAGATTAGTTTTGCCGAATTACCCGATAAATAAGCGCTATTTTCCAAATAAAGTTCAAAAACAACTTGAGAAACAAAGGAATATACGATCTTTTTATTGAAAATGAGGTGGTTATATACCTAATTTACACCTGCAAACGTAGGTTTATTTCGTTACCAATTCGTCTCCGGTGATCGGAATTGTCGACCATTGGAGCTGGAACGAGTGTCCGGTTAGGTTTTCCGAACGTCCGGCCGGTGGTGTCTGACGAACGTAGTGAGGAGTTCCGCCGGTCAGTGAAGGAAAGCCTTACCGGACCGTTCCAGGCGAACCGGTCTGACGGTATAAAACCCGGAATCGGAATAGAAAGAAAAAAATAAACCTACATTTAGTGTAAACATGTATATGAATACCTAAAATAATTAATTTTACGCTCTGTAAACTCAATAACTCAGTAACTCAATAACTCAGCAACTCTAAATCATGAGCATAACGACGGTATTATTTGATTTCGATGGTGTAGTGGCGGATACGGAGCCGCTCTATGACATTTTCTGGGGACAAATAGCGGAGAAATATCATATCGGTATTCCGGATTTTTCGGCAAAAATAAAAGGGACGACTTTGCAACGGATTTATAAACTCTATTTTTCGGATTATTCTTCCGAAGAACATGAGAAAATCACCCGGGCTTGTGAGGAATACGAAGAAACGATGGATTTTCCGGAAGTAAAGGGGGCTGTTCAGTTTTTGCATATGCTTAAAGCTAAAGGTTTTCGGGTGGGGTTGGTAACCAGTTCTTATCGGATTAAAATGGAGCGTGCTTTAAAGCTCCTGGGCTTAGAGACGGTTTTCGACACGATGGTAACGGCCGACCGGATAACGGCCGGCAAACCCGATCCGATGTGTTATTTACTGGCTGCCCGGGATTTACAGGTAAAGCCCGGGGAATGTGTTGTTTTCGAGGATTCCTTTTCCGGGATACAAGCAGGTACGGCTGCCGGGATGCGGGTGATCGGGGTGGCCACGACGAATCCTGAAAAAGCTATTTGCGATAAGGTTTCGGCTGTCATTCCTGATTTTAGTCAACCGGAAAAGATTTTAGAGTTGTTGTCTTGAAATTTGCTTTAAGTTTATTTAAAAACCAAACTTTTTGCTTTCTCCTTTCGTTGAGTATATACAATACGATAAAAACGAAAGATTATGAAAAGCGAGAATTCAAAACTGTTATTAGGCTTGGGGATTGGAGCACTTGTCGGAGCCGCTGTCGGTTATCTGATGACAGGTGAACATCGCCGGAAACTGGAGGAAGATCTGCGGGAAGTGGGACATGGAATCAAAGATGGTGCCAGGTCGGTATTCTCAAAAGTAAAAGCAAAAACTGAACATGCCGGTTCGAAGTTTGCCGATAAGGCCGGAGAATGGTCCGAAGAGGTGGGCGATAAAGCACAACAATGGGCTGGCAAAGCCGGGGATAAAGCCGAAGAGTGGGCTGAGGCTGCCGGTAATAAAGCTAGTGCTACTGCCGACAACCTTTCTCAGAAAGCAAATGATTTCCGGCAAACGATGGACAACAGGGCTGAGGCTGATGAACAAAAGCAAGCCCAATATGCTGAAAATTACCGGAAAGACGTGAATGATCTGAAAGATCGGGTAAAGAACTCTGAAAAGTCGGCTAACTGATCAGGGAGGTGATGGAGAATGCTGCAGAGAAAATATTTACTGAATTGAAGGAAGATATTTCAACTTATGCCAGGTTGAAACTCCGTCTACTGAAATTAATGGCTATCGAGAGGACTGCTATTGTACTCGCAGTTCTCTCACATAGCCTTATCTTGTTGTTACTGTCTTTTTTTACGGTTCTGTTTCTGTTTGTCGCCTTGGGATGCTATCTGGGGGAATTATTGGATAGTCCGGCACTCGGTTTTCTGATTGTCGGAGGTATTTATCTATTGTTCACTTTGATAGTCTGGGGAATGAAAGATGGAATCCGAATCAGGTTAATGAATACTGTTATCGAAGCTTTGCAAGCGAATGACGATGAAGACGACAAAGATCAATCCCAAAACTCCTCTCGGCCAGGTTATCCTGGAGAAGAGGGAGATCCGACGGCTGTGTCAGGAAACGGAAGAGAAAATTTCCGCTGACTGGCAATATATCCGCTCTCATGCCGGACGGTTGATGTGGTCGGAAATTTCAGCTGTCTTTATGCCATACCGGAGGAATAATGGTGAAAAACAGGGTGGCTTCGGCCTTGCGGGTAATCCGTGGCTCAATATGGCTTGGCAATTGGGAAAACCAATCCTTTACCGCTGGATGGGAGAAGTGGGATGGCAAGTCTTTAAAAGTATGTTCCGTCGTCGGCACGATAAATTCATGTAAATTTCCAATGTAAACCGATACCGGGTCAGATTTTTTTATTTTTCCAGTTTCCCTTTTTCATATACCAACAGGTTAATGAAAACATACAAGCCAGATAAATGTATTCGGTTGTCCAGCAGGTGGCGACATCGGCTTTTAGATAGATTACCAGATAGATCACCGACAGGACATATACTACCAAAGCGATCAGTTCGATAAAAAGTGCCGACCGGGTATTTCCTGTTCCGGATACGGTATTGAATAAAATATTAGCCGGTACACTGACCAGATAGACGAAGATCATCACATAATAGGCCGGTACCGCGCTTTGGATAAGAGCGGAGTTATCCGTATAGATCCGCATAACGCTGTTGGGAAATAAGGCCATCACGAATATCAGAGGGAGGATAAAAACATAGCATAACCGGGACACTTTTTTGAACGTATCCATTACCCTGCCGGAATCTCCGGACCCCATCAGGTTACTTACCAATGAACTGGCGGTAGTGGCGAAAGCACTGACGATAATAAAGAAAAGGGAGGAGATATTCCTTAACACATTGGTAATGGCTAAAGGCCGTTCTCCGAGGTGTTCGACAGCGATAAAAAATAAAAACCAGGTGCTGATAGAAATAAATGCCTGCACCATTGTCCAGATCGAAATACCCAAAATTCGTTTGAGTAAGTGGATTTCTATGCGGTGGAAACGGTAAAGACGATATTTCTGCCGGTCGATCTTCAAGCCGGTGTATACGATAAAAAAGAGCAACGACGTGACTTCTGCAAGGACGGAAGCAATCGCTGCCCCTGCAATTCCTAAAGCAGGAAAACCCAGTTTACCGAATATCAGGATATAGTTGAGCACAACATTCGTACCGACCATCACCAGGGAGTTGGCGGTTAGTGTCCGCGTATCGGCAATTCCGACATAAAAGGCACGAAACATCAACGCCGTAAACGAAAAGAACAAACCGAAAATTCTCCGGTTCATATACTCTAAAGTAGCTTCGTATACCTGTGGCGAGTCGATCAGATGCCGGAGTAGCAAAGGAGAGCCGAAACGGGTAGCAAAAAAGATAAAAGTAGCCAGAAGAAATTGGAATACGAATCCCTGGTTGAACAGCTCGCCGATCGCCGTATAATTTCCTTCTCCGTTTCGCCGGCCGATCATAATCTGTACCCCTGTACTGAAACCGAAACCCAGCATGAAAATGGCCAGATAATAAACTCCTGCCAGGGCTGAAGCTCCCAGTTCTACTTCTCCGACTCTTCCCAAAAAAGCGGTATCTGTCATTCCGATCAGATGTTCCATAAGGACACTGACGAGTATCGGACCTGCAATTTTTAAGATTTGACGATTTGTAAAACGCATATGGATTCTGTTTATATAAAACCAGGCGTATTTTTAAAGATCGGACCGGCAAAGATAGCAGAAAATTGTGTATTTTCGTCTGAATCTATCTATTCGTTATTTTATGAAAAGGCGTCTGGTGTTTTTGGTACTCTTGCTTTTTTTGGCGGCAGGCGGAATTTGGTATCTGGTTTTCCGTCAATCCGGTATGTATCGCGTCAGGGAAGGGATTCCTGAAGATGCGGTATTTATTGTCGAGACCCCTTCTTTTAATCGAATACGTGACAAATTATACCGGAATCGGATTTGGGCATCTCTGAAAGCATATCCTTACTTCGAAGAATATCATGCCAATCTGAATCTGGCCGATTCGTTGAGCGAGGTATATCCCGGATTGAGAAAATTACTGACAGACCGCCCTTTTGCGGTGTCCTGCCATTTGGTTTCTGCAACCGATTATGACTTATTGTATGTCTGCGATCTTGGGAAACTGAATGTTATCCAGGCATTCGACGGCTTGGTGGGAGGGGTGCTGGGCGACGGACAAATGAGCAGGAAGGGAGACGTTACCGGGATCAGGATCGGGGAGCTGAAATTATATTATGCGATTAAAGCCAATCTGTTGTTTATCTCCTTTTCTGAAAAATTAGTCACCCGGGCCTGGAAGACTTGTGGGCGACATCCGGCTTTCCAGGAACAAAGCAATACCGGGGATATCCGTCTGGAACTCGAACATACCCGGTTCGAAAAATGGATGAAGATGCTTTGGGGTGAAGCTGCCACCAATGCCGATTCTTCTGCTTTCGAGACGACAGCGTTAGCTTTGCAACTGCAGGATAAAGCGCTTGCCTTTTCGGGGAAAACCTATCCCAGCAGGCATAACTTTTCACTATGGAGTGCTTTAAATCTGGTGGAGGGTAATAAATCGTCGGTCAGAGAGATTATCGGTAATCATGTGGCGGCATACGTATCGGTATGTTACAGTTCGTTCGAAGAGCTTGAGAATATATTGCTGGAAGATTATAAGGTAAATAACCTGAAAGAATTTCAGGGATATGAAAAGACCGTAACCCGCTTGAATAAATTTCTGGGATTGGATCTGGCCGGATTATTCACTTCGTGGATGGGGAATGAAATAGCGATTGTCAAACCGGCAGTCGATCAGGAAAACCGGCTGGATAACCTGATACTGGCCATCCGGGCCAAAGATATCGATCTGGCTAAAGATCAGCTGGCTTATCTGGCTGAACAAATCGGGCGGAAGACCCCTGTGCGTTTCCGGAATATCGATTATAACGGACATACAATCGGTTATCTCAGCCTGAAAGGTTTTTTCAATATGTTTCTGGGGAAATGGTTCAGTAAGTTCGACAAGCCCTACTATACCTTTATCGGCGATTATGTGGTATTCAGTAATTCGTCGTCTACCCTGGCTGCTATGATAAAAGATTATTCCTTGGGGAATACCCTCGTTCAGGACGAAAAATACAATGATCTGATGAGTGAATTGGGTAACCGGAGTAATATATACGGATATGTCAGTTCGCCCGAGACCTACGAATATCTCTTTCGTTCTTTGCCACCGGAAGATCGTGCTGAATTTGTAAAGAATAAGGGGGCTTTTCAGAGTTTCGAGGCCATCGGTTTCACTTTGACCAATGCTGGAAGTGGGTATGAAACGCATTTGGTGGCTATTCACAATGTCGATGCTGCCCGGGATTACGAGATCCGCGAACTCAGTCGGTCACTCGAAAAACAGGCCGACTTGATCGAGTCCGGGTATTATCATGTGGTGATTCCCGATAGCATCGCCGTGAGTACCCGGGGAGATTATGCTTATCGGACTGAGCAACTGGACTATGCCGGCAAACTAAGTAACGGTGACCCGGAAGGCATTTGGAAGATTACCGATCGGCAGGGGCAGGTTGTCGCGCAGTTGCTCTACCGGGAAGGTAAGCTGCAGGGAGAATCCCGTTTTTTCTATCCGGATGGGGTAGTTGCTGTCCAGGTGGCATACGATAATGGTAAGATTACGGCTTATAAAGAATTTTTTTCCGATGGAACTTTGAAAACCGAGTTGGAGTATAATAGGGGGCTGAGGCACGGTGAGGCCCGTTTCTATTATTCTACCGGCCATCTCTTCGGAGAAGGAAAATATAAGAAAGGACGACGCACAGGAACCTGGAAATATTATAAAGTAACCGGGGAAATAGAAAAAAAATTGAAATTTTAATCCCCGACTAAATAACGCTCTATGACACAGACAAAAAATCCTCATGTACTTGAAACGGAATCCATCGGCAAGTTGTTGATACAATATTCGATACCTGCCATCATTGCGATGACCGTTACGTCTGTGTACAATATCGTAGACAGTATTTTTATCGGACATGGAGTGGGACCTCTGGCTATTTCGGGACTGGCCCTGACTTTTCCGCTGATGAATCTGATTATCGCTTTCAGTACACTCATCGGTGTCGGTGGCGCTGCGATCAGTTCTATTTACTTGGGACGGAAGGATGATCTGAAGGCGACCGAAGTGTTGCATAATGTTTTGATATTATGTATCCTGACAGGGATATGTTTCGGAGGAATCACCTATTATTTCCTGGATGAAATATTGATTTTTTTCGGAGCAAGTACTTCCACCTTACCCTATGCCCGCGATTTTATGCAGGTGTTGCTATTGGGAAATCCTGTTTCTTTTTTATTTATCGGTTTGAACAATGTGATGCGTGCAACGGGGTATCCTAAAAAAGCGATGTTATCGTCCCTGCTGACGGTAGGAGTAAACATCATTCTGGCTCCGATTTTTATCTTCCACCTCGATTGGGGAATCCGGGGAGCTGCGACGGCTACGATCCTGGCGCAGATGGGAGGGCTGGCATGGGTGTTGAACCATTTTCTACATAGTTCCAGCTACATCCATTTTCGAAGAGGGTTTTACCGCTTGAGAAAACATGTCATCATGAGTATTTTCTCGATCGGAATGGCTCCCTTTCTCCTGAATGTGTGTGCCAGTGGGATAGTGATCGTTCTGAATCATAACTTCAAGATTTATGGAGGAGATTTGGCCATCGGTGCTTATGGCATTGTCAACCGGGTGGCTACTTTATTTGTAATGGTGGTGATCGGATTGACGCAAGGAATGCAACCGGTCGTCGGATATAATTTCGGTGCGAGGCATTTTGAACGGGTTCAGAAAACGTTGAAGAAAGTGATCCGGATAGCTGTGACTATTATGGGATTAGGTTGGGTGTGCAGTGAGCTGTTGCCCGGGCATATCGTGGCGATGTTTTCGGACGATGCGGAACTGAATAAATTAGCGGAAGTCGGCCTGCGTATCACCATCTTGTCTTTCCCGATGGTAGGGGCACAGATTGTGATAACTAATTTTTTCCAGTCTATCGGGAAAGCAAAGATTTCTATTCTTTTGTCTTTGGCCCGGCAGTTACTGTTCTTAATCCCCTTGCTTTATACGCTGCCCCATATGGCCGGTTTGGATATTTACGGAGTTTGGGGAAGTATGCCGCTAGCCGATACATTGGCTTTTATAGCTGCTATTCTGACATTACACTGGTATCTGAAGAAAACCCATGGTCTGCAGACGATAGCTTAATTGCAGGCTGAAACAAAGGGACGGGGGTAATGTTTCATATAAGTGTAAATATGTATATAACAGCCATCTTTTTTAGTAACATGGAAATCAGATAAAAATTATTTACTTGTTTAATAATTGTGTATCTTGCAAGCCCGGAGCAAATTTGCTCCGGGTTAAAAAACTGACAGGATAGAAGGATCTTGCCGATAAGGTAAAAAGAAATGAGACTTTTTAAAAGTAAAGAAAAATTATCCGAGAGTGAGTCTGTGTATTTGGCTGATATAGAACAAAAAATCAAGGCTTACAAAGCGAAGGGATACCGGGTCCCTACCCGTAAAATGATTAAAACGGCGGCCCAGATAAAAGGGATTCGCCGCAGTGCCGCTATCAATACGGCGGTTTTGGATTTGGTGGCTGCCCATATCCATGAAGGTATGACGACGGAAGAAATCGATACATTAGTCTACAATTTTACGATCGCTCACGGAGCTATTCCTGCTCCCTTGAATTATGAGGGATTTCCGAAGAGTGTGTGTACCTCGGTGAACGACGAAGTATGCCACGGTATTCCTTCCAAAGACGTTGTATTGAGAAATGGGGATATTATCAATGTAGATGTTTCTACGATTCTGGATGGTTATTTTTCGGACGCTTCGCGGATGTTTATGATCGGTAAAGTAAGTCCTGAAATGCAGCGTTTGGTGCAGGTAGCCCGAGAATGCCTGGAAGTCGGTTTGCAAGCCGCCCGTCCCTGGGGCTTCCTGGGGGATATCGGAGCTGCCGTTCAAGAACATGCTGAAGGCAATGGGTATTCTGTCGTACGGGAATTCGGCGGGCATGGGGTGGGACTCAAATTTCATGAAGATCCTTTTGTCAGCCATGTCGGACGCCGCGGTACCGGTGTTTTGCTGGTACCGGGAATGGTATTTACTATCGAACCGATGATCAATATGGGATCCCGCAAAATTTTTATCGATGCCGATAACGACTGGACGGTATTGACAGACGACGGTATGCCTTCTGCACAATGGGAGTATACGGTGCTGATCACCGATACCGGGGCGGAGATCATCACCGGATAGATCAGAGATAACGGATTATTTCTTCCGGACGGTCTACAATATGACAGGCTCCGTTTTCTGTCAGTTCCTGACGGGGACGGAAGCCCCAGCTGACGCCGATGGAAGTGATGCCACTGCGCCGGGCTGTTTGCATATCTACCCCCGAATCTCCGATATACAACGCATCCGCAGGAGTTATTCCGGTTAGGTGTAAGATCTCGTAGACAATTGCCGGATCGGGTTTTGCAGGTATGTGCCCGCGTTGTCCCAGTACAACCTTGAAAAGATCCGTGCCGAAATAATGCCGGATCAGCTCGACGGTCCCCTGATGATATTTATTGGAAGCAACAGCAAGCTGTATGCCTTTGGCCGATAAGTGTGACAATAATTCCGGGATACCCGGATAAGGGCGGGTCAGGTCTGTCTTGTGTCGCTGATAATAGCCTACAAATTCTTCCCGTAACTGCAGGATAGTCGGTTCACAGCGTTCCGCTTCGGGTAAAGCCCGTTCGATCAATTTTGTAATACCGTTTCCGACAAAATAGCGGTAAGCCGGCAATTCATGTTCCGGATAGCCATGTTGCCGGAGAGCATAGTTGGCACTTACAGCAAGATCGTCGATGGTATTCAGTAGCGTCCCGTCTAAATCGAATATAACCAGTTTTTTATTCATCTTGTTTTCAATTCTTTATACATCATTTCATAAGTAGGTACAGGAAGGTGGAGGGCTTTACCGCTTTCAACCACATAACCGGTCAGCGTTTCTAATTCTGTCGGTTTGTGCTTCCTGAAATCCGTATGCATCGAAGTGGTGGCGTCATAAGGCATTTTCTCCTGGTCGGCAATGACTTGCCGGATCATATCTTGAGGTAGATGTATCCCCTGGGCCTGTGCTACTGCATAAAGTTCTTCGCCCAGCTTTTCATAACCGGAACGATGAAATTCGAGTACTTCTCCTATGCTTTGATTATAGTATGAAGTGAGGGTGGCACTCAGAGAGATCAGAAAGAATTTTCTCCAGATCCGGTCGTGTATGTCTGCGGGATTTAAAGCTGAGATACCTGCCCGGCTCATCAATTGCAGCAATTCGGCCTGACGCAGACGGTCGCCTTCCGGATCACCGAACCAAAGCCGGTCCTGCTCTGTAAATTTACTGACTGTTCCCGGAGCCGAAAGCCGGGCTCCGATATACACACAACCGTACCAAACCTGGTGTCCCGGGACTAGCCACCGGATTTCTTCCGTAATATTCGCTCCGTTTAATAAAGGAATAATAACGGTCGACGGCCCGATAAGAGGACGTATTTCTTCAAGATTTCCGGCTAAATCATAGCTTTTGGTGGTACAGAACAGATAGTCGACCGGGCCGATGTCCTTCGGAGAATGAGTCGCCAGGGTCGGATGGGCGATGATTTCCTCGTGCAGAGTCTGAATTTTCAGTCCTTCGCGTGAAATGACTTCCAGATTTTCCCCCCTCGAAATAAAGTAAATTTTAATGTTTTCTGATTGCTGGTAAAAATGAGCCAGTTTGCCCCCATAGTAACCCCCGACACCGCCGATCCCTGAAAATGCAATTTTAATCTCCATACTATTTTCTTTCCGATTCGACTCCAAAAGTATGTTTTTTGTCAGAAAGATCAAAAATGAGGGGGAATTAAATAATTGTAACGAATAAGTGACAGAATGATTCTATGATAAAGGATCCTGAGGGTGCTTTGTTTATGGCCCTATGTTGGCCGCCGGGGACTGTGTAAGTCCCGCGGACAAGGCGCCCGCAGGATCGAAGACTTTATAAGCTAAAACGTTATGCCGAAGCTGAACATACCGATGTGTTCGTAAACTGTGCTGAGCAGGCCTAATATCAGAATACCTGCCGTGCAGACAATCAGGCTGAGACGGGTATAGATATCGGAACGGACAGGGGCGATAGCCTCTTCGGTTTTGTTGATAAACATGGCTTTGACAACCAGCAGATAGTAATAGAGGGAAATGATCGTATTCAGCAGGGCGATGAATACCAATACATAAAATCCCTGTTCGGCTGCGGCGGCAAAGATGAAAAATTTACTGAAAAAACCGGCAAACGGAGGAATCCCTGCTAAAGAGAATAAAGCCAGCATCATGACGATACTTAACTTCGGATTCGTGGAATACAGACCGTTGTAGTCGTCGATCGTGATCTTGCCTGTCCGGTTTTCGATGATGGCGATCACCCCGAAAGCAGCCAGGTTGGAGATCATATACACCAGGATATAATATACCAGTGACGTCATCCCGATAGCGCTCCCGCTGATCACTCCCAGCATAATATATCCGGCTTGTGAAACCGAAGAATAAGCCAGAAAACGCTTCAAATTCTGCTGGCGGATGGCAAACAGGTTGGCTACGGTGATGGTGGCGATAATGATTACATACAGGATTGCCTGCCATTCTGTCACCAGATTACCGAATACTTTAAATAATAGAGTCATCAGTACGAAAGCTGCCGACCCTTTGGAAATTACCGAAAAATAAGAAGTCACCGTAGTCGGTGCACCTTCATAAACGTCGGGTGTCCATTGGTGGAAAGGCACCAGTGAAATCTTAAAAAACAATCCCACGATAAAAAATCCGAAGGCCATATATTGGAGCGGATTCCCTGAAATTCCTGCCGGTATGTCGGCAAAATAAAGTGTACCGACCGTCCCGTAGATCAGGGAAATACCGTAAAGCGACAATCCCGAAGCGAAAGTGGCCGAGAGAATATATTTAGCCCCGGCTTCTGCCGACTGGTGTTTGTATTTGTCGAATGCAGACAACACGGCCATCGGAATAGAGGCTGTCTCCAGGCCGATGAAGAATAACAGAAAATTGCCCGCAGAAATCATGAAATACATACCCAGCAAGGAGGAGAACAGAATCAGGTAAAATTCTCCCCGGCGGATCAGGACCGACTCGCTGTTTACCCAATTATAAGCCTGGAGCAGGACAATAAGCGTACCTGTGTTCAGGATAGTTTTTACGATCGAACCGATGGGGGTGCACACATACATCCCTCCGAAAGCCTCTGCCGTCCCGGCAGGGAAAAGATTCAGCAGTGTATGGGCCAGAAACAATACACAGGCTACCGGATGAAAATATTTCAGGCTTTTCTGAGAGCCGAACAAGTCGTATACCAGCAGGATCAACATGACGGCGATCAGTGAAAGCTCTTCTTTTAGGAACAGAAAATTAGAATATCCCATATTTAATAATTTTACGATTTACGATATCTTAAAACGGCCACAATCCGTTTAAACTTTCCCGGATCATATCCGATATCCACAACGGAGCCAGCCCTATCCCTGCAATGGCGAGGATCAGGACGATGGCCGAAAAACGTTCGTACCATACGGCATCGGTCAGTTGCAGGTGGTGTTCGTCGACTACTTTGCCATAGAGTAGTTTACCGACAACCCGCAGGATATAGACGGCAGTGATCACAATCGAAGTGCAGGCCAGGATAGTCATCACCCGGTGGAATACATCGGCATGCTGGAAGGAACCGACAAAAATAGTCATCTCGGCTACAAAACCGCTTAGACCGGGAAGTCCTAATGAAGCCAAACCGGCGATCACATAGCAGGCCCCCAGGAAGGGGATAATCTTCATCAGGCCTCCCATTTCCCGGATATCCCGGGTATGGGTCCGTCCGTAAATCATACCGATCAATGCGAAGAACAATGCTGTCATCAGTCCATGGCTCAGCATCTGCATAATGGCTCCTGTCATGGCCGTTTGATTAAGCATCAGGATTGCGAATAATACCAGACCGCAATGGCTGACCGAGGAATACGCATTGATGTATTTCAGGTCGGTTTGGACGATAGCCGAATAAGCACCGTAAACCACACTGATACCCGTCAGGATAATGAATATCCACGAAAGCTCTTTAGCTGCTTCGGGCATAAGGCAAATGGCCACCCGGAAACAACCGTAGCCTCCCAGTTTCATCAGCACGCCGGCGTGAAGCATCGACACCGCTGTGGGCGCTGAAGCATGACCGTCGGGACTCCAGGTGTGGAAAGGAAAGAGAGCTCCCAGTACACCAAAACCGATAAAGGTAAGCGGGAAGAACCACCGTTGCAATTCGTCCGGAATATGCTGACGCGCAATGTCAAGAATGTTCATGCTTGTCGCTCCCGAATTGAAATAGATACCCAATATCCCGACGAGCAGCAGGGCCGAACCACCCATCAGCATCAGGGTCAGCTTCATGGCTGCATATTCTTTTTTACCGGTGCCCCAAACTCCGATCAACAGGTACATCGGGATGAGGGCGATCTCATAAAACATAAACATGGTGAAGAGGTCGGTGGATATGAAAAAACCGAAGACACCGATACTCAACAGACAAAACCACATAAAGTATTCCCGGGGCAAGAGTTCCATTTTCCACGAAGTGAATATGCCGGTGAATACGATAATGGAAGATAATAATAACATAGCGACCGAAATGCCGTCGACCCCCACCGAATAATGAATATGAAACGGGGCATACCACACGCTGCTGGCGGTGAAAAGCATTTCTGCCGTATTTCCGCTGTTCCTTTCTCCCAGAAACAATACTGTCAGTGCTACGGCAAGAAGCAGCAAGAGGGAAGCTCCTGTCGCACAAACTGCACGAATTTGTTTGATGTCCGATGCCAAAAGTAAACCTCCTAACATCAAAACCGGGATCAGAACGAATAAGGATAAGAAATTCATAATGTTCAATTTTATAATTTACGATCCTATATCAACACCACTAATAAAACAAGCAATAAAGTGCCCACCAGGAAAACAAAAGCATACTGTTGGATTTGTCCCGACTGTAATCCGCGGATAGCGTACGACACCCGTTGGGTAATATAGGCCATTCCGTTCATGGTACCGTCGATGATGTGGCGGTCGAACCAGGCGATCGGGCGGGATACACCGTTGAAAATGATTCGTTTGGTAATAAACAGGTAAAACTCGTCGATGTAAAAACGGTGATAGGCTGCTTTATAGAAATGGGCATACATATGTTGCAGCCGGTCGGGAATATCGCACTTCGATTTGTAAAAGAAAGTGGCGATACCGATGGCGATTAAAGCGATTATAATGCTGGGAATGGCGACACTCCAATCCAGGTGGATGTGGTAAACCAATCCGTCGCTGCTCACAAAATGCCCGAACGGGATGAAACCTGCAAAAAGTGTGATCGCGGCAAGGATCATCAGGGGAATGGTCATCGAGCGGGGAGCTTCGTGGGGAGTATGTGCGTACTGTGACGGAGTGCCCCAGAAGATATTGTAGTAGAGCCGGAACATGTAAAAGGCTGTCAGACCGGCAATAAAACTCATCAGGATACCGAAATTCGGGTTGAAATCGAAAACGGCTGTCAGAATCTCGTCTTTACTGAAAAATCCGGAAAAAGGAGGAATTCCCGATATGGCCAGACAAGCGACGAGGAAGGTCAGATGCGTAAAAGGCATATATTTACGCAGACCACCCATGCGGCTCATTTCATTGCTGCCGATGGTATGGATGATGGCTCCTGCGCAAAGGAAGAGCAGGGCTTTGAACATGGCATGTGTGAAAAGGTGGAACATCGAAGCCATATAGCCGAGTCCCTGATGGCCTCCCATACCCGAGACTCCGAGCGCAACCATCATGAAACCGATCTGAGAGATGGTAGAAAAAGCCAGTACCCGTTTGATATCGGTTTGTACGCAGGCTACTACGGCTGCATACAACGAAGTAAAAGCCCCCACATAACCGATGCCGACCAACACATCCGGGGCTGCACTGACGTATACAGGGAACAGACGGGCCACGAGAAAAACGCCGGCAACCACCATCGTTGCTGCATGAATCAGAGCCGATACCGGGGTAGGACCTTCCATCGCGTCCGGTAACCAGATGTGTAATGGGAACATTGCCGATTTTCCGGCACCACCGATGAATATCAGAGCCAAGGCCCAGCTCATCACGGAAGCTCCCATGAAAGTGACACCTGCAGCTCCTGCAAAAACGGAAGCATCACCGGAAGTCAACAATTCGAAGCTGAATGTCTTGGTGAAATACGACAGCAACAGAATGCCCAGTAAAAAGCCCAGGTCGGCAAAACGGGTGACGATAAACGCTTTTTTCGAAGCTGCGATGGCTTCGGGTTTTGTATAGTAGAATCCGATCAGCAGGTAGGAAGAAACACCCACCAGCTCCCAGAAAATATACATCTGGAAAATATTGGGAGCTACTACCAGACCTAACATAGAAAAGGTGAACAAGGATAGAAAAGCGTAGTAACGCTGAAAACCGCGTTCGCCTTTCATATAGCCCATACTATAAATATGTACCATCAGCGATACTGTTGTGATGACCACCAGCATCATGACAGAAATCGGATCCAGCAATATACCCAGATCGATGTGGAGGGCTTCTGTGAAACGCAGCCATTCGAAATCGACAGGCATTATCCGGGCAAATACTCCGTCTACCCGGGGAGCTGAAAAATAAAGTCCTGCAGTGATATAGGCCAAGCCTGTTGTGACAGCCAGAGAGAGGCTGCCGATATAGCCGGCTGTGTTCGGACGGAGTTTCATCCCGAATAATCCGAGCACCAGGAAAGTGAGCATCGGAAGCAGGAGGATCGATATTGTATATTCCATAATCTGAAGTTTAGTCTTTCAATTTATTTAAATTCTTCACCTGAATATTCCGGATGTTCCGGTATATATTGATAATGATTGCTATGGCCACTGCTGTTTCACAGGCCGATATTCCGATAGCGAACAGGGTGAAGAAAAAACCTTCCAGTTGGTCCGGGAATAAAAAACGGTTGAAAGCCACAAAATTGATATCTACAGAATTCAGAATCAATTCAATAGAAATCAATACCGCTAACATATTCCTGCGGGTCATAAATCCGTAGATTCCGGCGAAAAACATGATCGTGCTGATCACCAGATAATATTCCATCGTTATTTCCATACTATTCAATTTTCATGTTTAACGTTTCCGGGCGATCAGGATACCCCCGATAATACAAGCCAACAACAAAACACTGATTACCTCGAAAGGTAACAGATACTGGTATTTCTCCGTCCCCATCAAAGCGGTTCCGATCACTTTCTGGTTGATCTCACCGGGTACGAAATGCGATACCGGGAACGAGTGGGTAAGTGTGATGAAGATACAGAGGGCTGCACCTCCTACCGCAGCCAGTATGCCGGCAAAAAATTTGCTGTTTTTGATCTTGTCGGCTTTCTTATTGTCGGAACTGGTCAGAAGAATCGAGAATACGTATAATACAATGATACCTCCGGCATATACAGTCAGCTGTACAGCTCCCAAAAAGGAATAGTTCAACTCGAAATATATACCTGCCGTAGCAAATAACACGAACAGCAGATAAGTCGCCGAACGCAATATCCGCTTCGTGGTGACGGTCAGTATGGAGCAGACGACGATCACTGCTGCCAAAAATAAAAAGACCGCTTGGGGGAGAGTTATATTCATAAGATTTCTTTTATAATATACTTAATTCAATCTTTTGCCGGTCAGGCTTCATTTTTGGTTTCCAACCTGGAACCTTCGTGGTTTAGTTGGAGTACCAGTTTCTCACGGGTAAAAACGGCGTGTTCGTAGGTCGGGATAAAAGTAATGGCCTGATGGGGACAGCTCCGCACACATAGCTGGCAATACAGACAGCTACCGTGGTCATACAGATACCGCACCAGTACCTTTTTCTTTTTTCCGTCTTCGGTAGTTACCATTTCCGATTCGACACGGATGGTATCGTTCGGACAATTCATTTCACAGATACCACAGGCGACGCAATGGTGTTCGTTGCGTTCGTTGTGGGGCATCGTCAGCTCACCCCGGAAACGGTCGAACATTTTCAGGGTAGCCCGGTTCTCCGGATATTTTTCAGTAGTCTTGGGGGTGAAAAATTCCCGGAGGGTAATGCTCATTCCTTTCAGTAATGAACCTAAACCATTGAAAAATGAACTGAAATATTCTTGTGTACTTCTCATAAATCTTGCTAAAAATGTAATTTGAATACCACCACAAAGACCATCAGGAACAGGTTACACAAATTAATGGGCAACAGGTATTTCCATTCCAGTGTCAGCAACTGGTCGATACGCAGGCGGGGGAATGTCCATTTAAACCACATGATGATAAATACCATAACGGCACTTTTTCCCAGAAACCAAAAGATCGAAGGGATGTAGTCCATCACGGTGTTGAAATTTTCCCAACCCGGTATATGTAAAGGCATCCAGCCGCCCCAGAATAAGGTAGTCGCTACGGCTGCCACAATAAACATATTGACGAATTCGGCCACGTAGAAGAAACCGAAGTGCATGCCCGAATATTCGGTATGGTAACCTGCTGTCAGTTCCGATTCGGCTTCGGGTAAGTCGAAGGGACCGCGGTTGGTTTCTGCCGTACCTGCGATCAGATAGACGATGAAAGCGATTAAAGCCGGGAGATGGCCTTTAAAGATAAACCAGCCGTCTGCCTGGCTTTCGACAATCGTCGAGAGCTGCATGCTGCCGGTAAGCACTACCATCGTCAGGATCGATAACCCGATCGATAGCTCGTAGCTGATCATCTGGGCTCCGCTTCGCATGGCCCCGATCAGGGAGAATTTGTTGTTACTGGCCCAACCTGCCAGCAAAATACCGACAATACCGATGGAGGATACTGCGATCAGGAAAAATATCCCGACATTGAAATCGATAATCTCCAGCCCTTTGGCAAAAGGTATACAGCTAAAAGCCAATAAAGAGGCTATGATGACAATGTAAGGAGCCAGGTTGAACAGAAAACGGTCTACATGATTGATCTCGATGATCTCCTTGATCAGCATCTTGATCATATCGGTGACAGTTTGTATCATTCCGAAAGGACCTACCCGGTTCGGACCCAGACGGCATTGGAAGAAAGCACAGACTTTCCGCTCTGCATAAATCAGGCCGAGTGCCATGACTGCATAAGCGACCAATAAACAGACACCGACCAGGACAAATTCAGTGGTGGTGACCAGCGAGGCGGGCAGATATTGGTGTAGGGTGGCGTCGACCCATTGTGTTACTACTCTAAAATCAAACATATCTTATTCTCATTTATCTTTCATCTATCATCTTTCATTTCTTATCGGTCGATGTCCGGAACGACATAGTCCAGTGAGCCGCCGATAGCGATCAGGTCGGCAATTTTGTTGTTGCTGGCGAGCAGATCGACTACCGATACCAGCGGAAGACCCGGCGAACGGAATTTCACCCGGTACGGGAATTTATCTCCGTGGCTTTCGATATATACACCGAATTCTCCCCGGGCGGCTTCGACACTCTTGTAGTATTGGCCTTCCGGAAGTTTGATGATCGGTTTGGTCTTAACGGCGAAATCTCCCTCCGGAATATTGTCGACCAGCTGCTCCAGAATGTGAAGCGATTCGACGATTTCATCCATACGCACCATGTAGCGGTTGAATGTATCTCCATGGTTGTAAGTGATTTCTTTGAAATCGACTTTATCGTATACCCCGTAAGGATGAATTTTACGGATATCGCATTTCCAGCCTGAGGCACGTCCCGAAGGACCGGTTACTCCATAGGAAATAGCATCTTCCAGAGAAAGAATACCGATGTCTTTCATCCGCTGCCGGGCGATAATATTACCGGTGAAAACACCATGATATTCTTTTAGCATAGGGGGCAGGTATCGGATGAAATCTTTGATCCTTGTGATCAGATTCGGATGGATGTCGGCCATGACTCCTCCGATGCAGTTGTAATTCTGAATCAAGCGGCCCCCACAGGTTTCTTCGAACATGTCCAGGATCTTTTCCCGGTCGCGGAATCCATAGAAGAAAGCGGTCAGGGCTCCCAGGTCCATACAGAAGGTGGACCAGAACAGAAGATGGGAAGCGATACGGGTCAGTTCGTCCATAATCGTCCGGATATATTTGGCCCGTTCCGGGATTTCCAGCCCCATCGCCTCTTCGATACACATACACAAGGCGTGACGGTTCATATGGGCCGAAAGGTAATCCAGCCGGTCGGTCAGTGCCAGAGTCTGGGGATAGGTGAGGGTTTCACACATTTTTTCGATACCCCGGTGGATATATCCACAGTTGACATCCACTTTTTTTACGATTTCTCCTTCCAGGGATACCCGGAAACGGAGCACTCCATGTGTGGCAGGGTGTTGGGGGCCGATGTTTACGACGTATTCGTCATCTTCGAAAATAACGTTTTCCCTTGCTTCGATCGTCCCTTCTTTTGTCAATTCCAGGGTAGGGGTTGCATCCGGGCTGCTTTCACTTTCCAGACGGATGGGGTTGATCTTTTCGTCCGCATCGTAATCTTTACGCAACGGATAACCGATCCAGTCGTTCCGCAGGAATAACCGACGCATGTCGGGATGGTTGATAAACCGGATACCATAAAAATCGAATACTTCACGTTCGTTGAGGTTGGCTGTAGCCCAAATGTCCGAGACACTCGGCAATTCGGGATTCTCCCGGTTTTCGGTTTCAACCCGTAAGGCCAGGTCGTGACCGTATTTGCTGGATCTCAGATGGTACATGACGCCCAGGGTTTCGCCCCAGTCCATACCGGTCATACATACCAGAAAATCGAACGAAGTATCCTCGTCATTGCGCAAACGAAGGGCCAGATCATGAAAAGAGGTACGTGGAACGCTGACGAACCATATTCCATGTTTTTCTTCCAGGATAGCTTCCGGTACAATACTTAATATCTTCTCTTTCATAAATTGTTCGGATTACATTGGGGGGTAGCTTCGTCATTACTGTTCCTGGGGTCTTGCTGTTTGTTGGCTCCTCCGAGGAATTTCTCGACTTTGATTTTCCGTTGCAGCTGCATCATGCCGTAAAGCAGCGATTCAGGACGGGGAGGACAACCGGGAACATAGACATCTACCGGTAATATTTGATTTACACCTTTTACGACATGGTAGGATTTCTTGAACGGTCCGCCCGATATGGCACATCCCCCCATAGCGATGACATATTTGGGTTCGGCCATCTGATCGTACAACCGCCGTAATACCGGAGCCATTTTGTAAACGATAGTACCGGCAACGATGATTACATCCGCTTGCCGGGGACTGGCCCGGGTGACTTCAAACCCGAAACGGGCAAAATCATAACGTGCCGCACCCACTGCCATAAATTCAATACCACAGCAGCTGGTGGCAAAAGTAAGAGGCCATACCGAATTCGAACGCCCCCAGTTGATGAGATCGTCCAGGCATCCCACAATGATGTCGGTGCCGTTGGCCCTAAGTTGTTCGAGGTACTCATTATCTTTAAAGTCCTCATATTTCATTGATTTTATCTTGGGTTGTTTCATCGTTTTTCCGTTATTTTTTGTTCTGACTTTCCCCTTCTCTTCATCTCCAGCCTTTTGCTTTTAGCCTTTTACTTTTTACCTTTTTTTACTTCCATTCCAGTGCCCCTTTTCTCCAGGCATAGGCTAAGCCGAGGATCAGGATAACCATGAAAAACAAAATGTTGATCAATCCGTCGATACCTGCGTCCTGTACGGTGACGGCCCAGGGAAATAAAAATACCGCTTCTACATCGAACATCAGGAACAGGATCGCAAACAAATAATAACCGGCTTTGAACTGCATCCACGAACGGCCACGGGTTGGAATACCGCATTCATAAGCTTCTCCCTTTTGCCGGTTATAAGAACGGGGAGATACGATGCGGGCGACGCCAAGGGCAATCCCCACTAAAGCAATAGCCGTAAGAATTACGACAATTAATAAGGTCAAATTCATAACAGAATATGTTTAAAAAATACCTAAAATACTGAACTATCGGCGTCCGTTTCCAGACGATACTTCTTTATTTGAACGAATCGGCGATTTAAATAATAATTTTTTGTAGCGTATAGATGTAGTAGTCGGTGTGATCCGGCCCGGTGAAAACTGCTTGCCGGGGAATGAATTTATTCAAGGGATCTTCTGCCGGTGATTGTATTTTATTATGCCTGGACTGAATAAATAACCTGATGAAAACTTTTTTATCCAGCGTTTTGTGTGTGGTTTCTTCCGTGAGGTCACCTGCATTGAAATGCAGGAAAGATACGAGTGAGTCCAGCATATTATCCGCTTGATTAATAATCGTGATATTAGACTGGACAGGAAGACATACCTTGGGGGCATCGTTGGCTTTACAGGTCTCTGACAAACAGTTACCTGTTACGAATAATAATATGATCCATTTAATAATTTGCACACTCATTTTTTTGAACGTGCGAATATACGATTTAATTTTTAGGTTTGGGATACAATTTATATTAAAAAAAACTGAATTAATTCGGCAATATTCCTTTACCTTTGCCGGTGATTACTGAGTGGGAGGCCCATCTTCAATCCTCTGTTTAAATAAATCACTATGGATAAATTACTTTCTCCGATGCAGGATTTACAACAACAATCGGCCATGCTGCAAAAAGAATACGAATATGAAAAAGAGTTGTATCGTCAGCAGACCCGTGAGGCCGGTATTCCGAAGCGAATCCAGCAAGGAGTGTGTTGGTTTCCGGTGAAGCTTGGGGCCGATCGGTATAATTCACTCAACCAGCTGACAGTCGAAGTAACGCGTACAGAGACGGAAGAGACTGAACATAGCTTTGAATACGGACGTCCTGTTTGTTTTTTTAGGATTTCGGCTGACCGGCAGATCCGTTATTTCAACTTTTCTGCCGTGATCAGTTATGTACAGGATAATAAAATGGTAGTTGTACTTCCCGGACCGCAGGTATTGCCGGAATTAGTCGTTACGGGTGAGTTGGGGGTACAGTTGTATTTTGACGATACTTCGTATAAGACGATGTTCGCTGCCCTGCGTGAGGTGGCAGAGGCAAAGGGGAATCGTACGGCTCGTTTGCGGGAGGTATTACTGGGTAAAGCACCTGCACTTCGGCGGGAGACCGGTCCGGTGCGTTTCCCCTGGCTGAATGTTTCGCAGGAGAAGGCAGTGAATCAGGTGTTGTGTGCAAAAGAGGTGGCTGTCGTACACGGACCTCCTGGAATCGGTAAGACGACGACATTGGTGGAGGCTGTTTATGAAACCCTTCACCGTGAAAATCAGGTGATGGTGTCTGCCCAGAGTAATACGGTGGTGGATTGGATTGCAGAAAAACTGGTCGATCGGGGTATCCCCGTGCTTCGTATCGGAAATCCTACCCGGGTAAACGATAAGATGCTCGCTTTTACTTACGAACGTCGTTTCGAGGCACATAGCGACTATCCGGAATTGTGGCAAATTAGAAAGACTATACGGGAGATGACCGGCCGTTTACGTAAAAGCGGGCGTGAAGACCGGGAGCGTTTGCATAATCAGCTGACTAAATTGCGGGTAAGGGCGACCGGCTTGGAGATACGTATCGATACGGAGTTGTTTACCGAAGCCAGGGTTATTGCCTGTACCTTGGTGGGTGCGGCTAGCCGGGTATTGGAGCGTAAACGCTTTTCTTCTTTGTTTATCGATGAGGCTGCCCAGGCGATCGAAGCGGCTTGTTGGATCGCGATCTCCCGGGCCGACCGGGTGATTCTGGCCGGCGATCATTGCCAGCTACCGCCGACGATCAAATGTATAGAGGCTGCCCGGGGAGGGCTCGGCCGTACTTTGCTGGAGAAGGTGGTGCTGCACAAACCGGAGACCGTGTCTTTGTTGAAAATCCAATACCGGATGCATGAAGATATTATGCGCTTCCCTTCCCGCTGGTTTTATCATGATGAGTTGGAAGCGGCACCGGAAGTGAAATACCGGGGTATCCTCGATTTCGATACGCCTGTCAGCTGGATCGATACTTCCGAACTGGATTTACAGGAAAAAGCAGTGGCAGAAGGAACCGGACGTCTGAATACCGGAGAAGCCGAATTGTTAGTCCGGGAACTGAAAAATTATATGGAACGGATCGGAATCCGGCGTATTTTGGAGGAGCATATCGATTTCGGGGTGATATCACCTTATCGGGCACAAGTCCACTATTTAAGGCATCTGTTGAAAAAAGAGCCGTTCTTTCGTCCTTGCCGTCGCCTGATCACCGTGCATACGGTTGATGGTTTTCAAGGGCAAGAGCGGGATGTGATTATGATCAGTCTGGTCAGGGCCAACGAAAAAGGGCAGATCGGTTTCTTGCGGGATCTGCGGCGTATGAATGTAGCCATTACCCGGGCCCGGATGAAATTACTGATTTTGGGCGAAGCGGTGACGTTGACCAGACATCCTTTTTACCGCGAGTTGTATGAATATATCGGTGGGCTCCGGTGAGATCAGAATAATTCTTGCCGGATATGTTCGATATCTGCTTCGTCGATGGTGTCGATGATGTTATCGAATATCATGTGAAAGCCGAAAATACCTTCAACCATTTCATCGATGGCATGTTGTTTGGGAACATGCTGAAAAACCATTCGGTACATGGCTGCTACGGCTCCTGTCCGGTCGCTGCCATGCCAGCAATGAAAGAGTAGGGGACCTTTCCGGTCGCGGATGATCTGCATGGCAGTGACCAGATCGTCCAGACTGAGCAATGTGGCCCGGGTGGGGAGGTGATGCAGGATCAGCGAGGTGCCCTGTGCTTCTTTGGTGTCGGTGTGGTAGCAACGGAGATTCAGTATTTCCCGCATACCGAATTTTTCCAATTCCCGGAAGCAAGCTGCGGACGGCTGGTCCGAACGATATACCCCGTCTCCGATCCGGTAGAAGTTTTTCAACCGGCATTTATTACCCAGGGTGATTTTCTCTGTCTTCAGGTCCGGTAGGTGAATGGTGTATGGATACATGGTTGGTTTGGATTTCATTTGTTTTTTTATTGATCAGAATAAATCCGGTCACGATCAGGGCCAAAGCAATCGGATCGTGCCACGAAAATTTCTGTAGTCCCATCAGGATGGAAACAGCAGCACCGGTGACCGGCAGGACGTATTTATAAGCACTTTCTACGAAGGGGGTGATGTAGTTTAGGGCGTAAACACTTAAAAAATAGCCGATCACGGTGGCAACGAAAAGTATATAACAAATTTCGAGCCAGATGTGAAGGGGAGCCTGGGCGGAAAATAAAGGTGATCTGACCAGATCTGACAGCCCGAAAGGTAAGCTGATGATCATCGAAGATAAGCTCATCCATTTCATGACGGTGACCGAATCGAATTTTTGGGTATAAGGTTTGATCAGGATCAGAAAGAAGGAGTAGGAAACCGAAGAGCAGAAAACCAGGACATCGCCTCCGAACGAGTCTTTCACCAGGCTTCCGGTGTGGGGCATAATGGAGGCATAAAGGGCGCCTGCAATACCGAGTAGAATACCGAAGGCTTTGTATTTGGTAAATACGGTATGCAGAAAAATAACCGCCAGGGCAATGACGATGATCGGTTGGGTGGTGCGGATGACAAAAGCATCGATAGGCCCGGTCAGTGAAAGTCCATTGATATAAAACAATAAGTTACCTCCTAAGCCGAGTATACCGCCCAGTATCATCATCCCGATTTCTTTTTTTTGGGGGTGCGGACGATCGGAAGAAGTCGGGAAATAAAGGCCGATTAGCCAGAAAACCAGGGTGCTGGCAGAGCAACGGAGTAACACCAACCCGTTGGGACCGATCCATTCGGGAATGATGACTTTCATAAAATTGGTGTTGAAACTATAAATGAAAGTGGTGGCCAGAATCATCAGATGACCGATATAAGCTTTGGATTTGGGCATATGTTCTTTTTAAGTTACTCAGCGATTCGGTAACTTTTTAAACGTTGGAAACTTTACTTTGTTACAGAACGTTTAATAAGCAATATACGATTTTATAAATAATAAAAATAAAACATATGAAGACAGTGATTGATAGGGCGAATACACGGGGACATGCTGATTACGGCTGGCTGAATACCTGGCATACTTTTAGTTTTGCAGACTATTATAACCCACAGCGGATTCATTTCGGGGCTTTACGGGTGCTGAACGACGATACCGTTACCCCCGGAATGGGGTTCGATACCCATCCCCACAAAAATATGGAAGTGATCTCGATTCCTTTGAAAGGTTACCTGAGGCATGGAGATAGTCTGGAGCACAGTGAGGTGATTAGTCCCGGGGATATTCAGGTGATGAGTACAGGGAGCGGGATTTATCATAGTGAATTCAACGATAGTAAAACTGAAAATCTGGAGTTTTTACAGATTTGGGTTATTCCTCGTGTAAACAATACTAAGCCGGTCTATAAAAGCTATGATATCCGCCAGGTAGACATGAAAAATCGTTTTGGCTATATAGTGGCTCCTGATGGCACTGCTCCTGGCGGTATTTTACAGGATGCCTGGTTTGCATTGGGAAAGTTAGAGAAAGGTAAAAAGATCGGGTATCATCTGCACCAGAAGAATACAGGCGTTTATTGTTTTGTCATCGAAGGTGAAATCTGTATCGAAGGTACTGATTTGTCGCGGCGCGATGGTATGGGTATCACGGAGACAGACCATTTTCAGGTGGAGGCACGGAGTGAGGCTTATGTGTTGTTGATAGAAGTGGCTATGATTTAGCGTTCATCGAAGACTAAAGTTTGTAAAAATGATTTTCTTGTAAAGAAAAAACTTTATTTTTGAATGAAGAAAATGGAAAACAGGAAAATCATACACATCGATATGGATGCATTTTATGCTTCTGTCGAGCAGCGTGATCATCCCGAATACCGGGGAAAACCTTTGGCCGTAGGACGCCCGGAGGAGCGGGGTGTGGTGGCTGCTGCCAGTTATGAAGCCCGTAAGTTCGGTATTCGTTCGGCAATGTCTTCTATGCAAGCTCTTAAATTGTGTCCTGATTTAATTTTTGTACGGGGACGTATGGAACATTATAAAGCCGTGTCGGAAGAGATCCATCGGATCTTTCATGAATACACGGACCTGATAGAACCTTTAGCTTTGGACGAAGCTTTTTTGGATGTCACCGAAAATAAAAAGAATATTCCTTTAGCCGTAGACATTGCCCGGGCTATTAAAAAAGAGATTCGCGAGAAATTGGGGTTGGTGGCTTCGGCCGGAGTCTCTTATAATAAATTCCTGGCGAAGATTGCTTCGGATTATCGCAAACCGGACGGTCTTTTTGTTATCCATCCCCGTAAAGCAGCTGCTTTTATCGCTCGTTTGCCTATCGAAGTATTTTGGGGGATCGGTAAAGTGACTGCCCATAAAATGCATGCACTGGGGATACATAACGGAGCACAACTCCGCAATTGTTCGTTGGAATTTCTTAACCGGAATTTTGGGAAGGCCGGCCAGTTGTATTACGATTTCTCGCATGGGGTAGATCTTCGTCCTGTGGAGGTGGTCCGGATACGTAAATCGGTTGGGTGTGAGAATACTTTCGAAAAAGATCTGACAACCCATACTGCACTGATTATTGAGCTGTGGCATGTGGCCGATGAATTGATCCGGCGTTTAAGGAAAGCCGGATTCAAAGGACATACGTTGACGCTGAAAATCAAATTCCACGATTTTACACAGAAGACCCGTAGCATCAGTGTAGGACACGAATTGTATACGATGAAAGAAATTCTGCCTTTAGCCAAGCAGTTGTTAGCCGGTTTGCAGCTGACTCATTACCGTATCCGGTTGATGGGACTTACCGTATCTAATCCGGTTTCTTCTCCCGATGATCCGGAACAAGGGATTCCGACCCAGTTGGAAATTAATTTTTAGCCGGTAGCAGTAAGGTAACCGATTTACGCATTTTCAATGCGGATGGGAGAATCGTCCGGCCGGTCTGGGACCGGAGTCTTGTGGATCTGCATCGGAAATGCGTTGGTCAGAAGGGGAAAAGGCCGCTTACACTTTGTAGCTATAAGTCAGTCCTTTGTTGGGAGCAGCATATAAGTTAGTGATTTCAAAATTGATATCGCCTCCCTGGATATTGTTTTCTAAACGGATTTCGATACGATGGCGGCACTGAGGTTGGATGGTATATTCCCTGAAATAAACGAGACCGGGATTATGCCGGGTCTTTTTGAGATGGAAGGTCAGATCGGAATTGTTTTTCAGGGTAATAACGATGCTTTTTTCATTTCGTTTTATATCCTCGATATCGATCGATTTTTCGAATAACTCTTTCAGCCATTGTTCTTCGGCGATAACTTTCTCATCCATATATACTGCAGTCCTGCGATGTAATAAAGCTTCACGGATTCCTTCAGCCGAACGTTCCCGGACAAATACGAAGGTCATCGTACGGTGTTGGCCCCGTGCAAAATCGATATCTGTCTGGATGGGTTGATGGATATCCGATGTGCCGATCATGGTCAGTTTCTTTTCCATACACCAGCGTTGTGCTTCCGGGGAGTATTTTTTTCCATTAGCGACTTCTATACCCTGCATATATCCTTCTTCATACAGACGGGTATGTTCATTCCACCAGAGGGTCGTATCGGGTTGTTGACGGTCCCAACCCGGATGATTCCAGAAAATGAATGCATTTTGCCGGCGTGCTGCTTTGAACGAGTCCATATATTCCTTTTGTTCCAGGGCGTCGCAGTCGCTTAGAAAAATGGCATTGAAATGTCCGGGAGCCATCGGGCGGGTAATTTCGCTTCCTCTGATTAAAATTACCTGGTTATTCCGGGCTGTTTTCTCTGCAATTTCATAGGATCGGTTGTGCGAAGCAATAATATCCTGGCGATGGGGACGGTACTCCAGGTGTTCGGTCAGGGCGATCGCATCCAACCCCTCCCGGTAAGCTTCGTCGACACGTACCGTCGGCCAGACCAAACCATCGGAAAATACTGTATGTATATGGAAATCACATTTCAATGTCCGGTATCCTTCCGGATCGGGAACACGAATTTCATTTCTGACTTGAGCTTTACCCCAAAAAGCAAAACAGAGAATTAACACACCGATAATACTACTTTTTTTCATAATAGAGTTATTTAATCATTTATCCGGTTTCAAAAGTAAATCCTGGAAATGACAGAGTGGTTGCCAAAAAGTGAAGAAAATAATAAGTAAGGCAGTTATATACATATTTACACTTATAAGCGTACAGTTAGGATAAACATGTATATAAACACCATAAGTAAATATTAGCTTGGTGGTCAATGATATGGGAGAATAAGTAGAGTTTTCACAGATTATTCATTGTATTTTTGTGTTTAAAATTTTGCAGCGAATAGAAAATGTCCTATATTTGTACCCGCAAAACAAAAGAGAGTTCTTTAAAACAAGGGCAGTTACCAGAGTGGCCAAATGGGGCTGACTGTAACTCAGCTGGCGTAGCCTTCGGTGGTTCGAATCCATCACTGCCCACAGATTTTAAATTGCGACTGTTTTTGACAGTCGTCGATTAGAAAAAGCTTTTATCGTCAGAAGTTTGATTTTGTAAGGTAAAAACTTTTTTAATCAGTAAGAAAGACAATGTCTTTTTTAATTTAAAATTTGTTTATGCCTCTTCCTTCGGATCGGCGGGCATAGCGAGTCCGTCCAGTGTGTGAGGAAAATATTTTGCGGAAATAGCTCAGTCGATAGAGCACTAGCCTTCCAAGCTGGGGGTCGCGGGTTTGAGTCCCGTTTTCCGCTCTCTGAATGAGGTAGTTACGAAAGTAGCTACCTTTTTTATTTTGTGGTTTTTCGTGGTTTTTGACGGTCGAGTTAAACCGGAATTTAGCCATGAACGCCTCTATTTCAGTGGTTTGTTACAAATCAAAAACACTTTCAAACGGTGAGCATCCGTTAATGCTTCGAATTACCAAAGATCGAAAACCAAAGTATGTTAGTTTAAGCATATCAATTCACGATAGTATTTCAAAAAGTGTGTAAATCCCAGTTTTATTATTTTTGTAATGGAAACTTCAAAAATGAGAAATTATGGAATTTACACATGAACAAATTTCTGAAATAATTTCTGAAATCACAAATGGGGAAGAAGGTTTACAAGGTTTGGTAAAACAAGGTCTTGAGAGCTTAATGCTTTCAGAACGTAGTCTTCACAATACAGCACATGAAGACGTAAGCAACGGTTATCGTGAGCGTCGGGTGTGTCACGGTGGTAAAGTCTTTGAATTACGTGTACCTCGCAGTCGTAACAGCAACTTCTACCCGATGCTCCTGGGGGTCTTGAAAGATCAGGAGGAAGAAGCCCAGAAGCTTGTCAGCAGCCTGTACTGTTCCGGTTTAACCACAGAGCAGGTAGGAAAAATCTATGAACAGTTCTACGGTAAACACTATAGCAAAAGCCAGGTGAGCCGGCTTTTAAACACCGCGCGCGAAGATGTAAACACCTGGCTCAGGCGTAAACTTGAAACCCGTTATCCGATTCTTTATATTGATGCCACTTATGTTCTCACACGCCGGGACGAATGTGTGAGCAATGAAGCCTACTACACTGTTTTAGGGGTAAAGGAAGACCGGACCCGGGAAGTATTGACCGTGGTAAACTTCCCCACTGAAAGCGCCACGAACTGGAAAGAGGTATTTGAAGATCTTAAAGAAAGAGGTGTTGCTGTTGTCAATCTGCTGGTATGTGATGGTTGTGCTATAACAATAGATTCGCTACATTAGCTTACTGGATTTTTACGCTTGTTTGGACGGGTGGTCCCGCCCCTTGGCACTGGCCGTTCCCCGACCGATGAGTTTAAAAGCGTAAAATAATCTGCGATATATTTTGATTCTCCATGATTTATCGAATAACAGTTTTCTTATTTCGATGTTTTATGAATTTAAGATACTTGTAATTACGTGGAAGAATTTCTTCGTTTGACTCCCAGAATTTTTCACTCACATCGGGCTGGATCGGAACAAGGTGCTTGACAGACTTGAGTTTTTGCATCGGAGTTTTGCCGTTCAGTGAGGAATGTGGTCGTTTCTTATTGTAGAACTCCTGCCATTCCATAGCCATCACATTCAAATCAAGTGTCTTGTCCGACAAATCTGTAAGATTCCAAAACTCTGTCTTATCGGTCTGCTGAGACCTTGCAACTTTGCCATTCAAATGCGGAGTCCTTGGTTTGATTGGTCTGAATTTGATAAAATGGTCATGCAGTTCATATTGGAAGTCATAATTGAAAAATTCTGTTCCCCAATCAGTTTGTATCCGCTGAACGGGAAAAGGAAAAGTGTTCAGTATCTCTCCTAAAAAATGAATTGTACTTTCCGCTTTTTTATTGGGATATACACGAATGGTTCTCAAACGGGTACAATCATCTATGGCCGTGAACTGGTATGCTCCGTTTCGTACTTTCATTACATCCAGCTGAACCCTTTCCCCGGGAATTTCTTTACTATATCGGATATAGTCTGACTTTTTACGCCGTTTCACAACAGCTCTGACCTGATGCTTTTTCAACACACGCCACACCGTCATGGCTGAGAGCTTTATTCTCTTCCTAAGCAGATAGTTGGCAATCCGTTGCGCTCCCCATCTTCTCGTCTCACGCAGATTAAGGATAATGGTTTCAATTTCAGGTGTTATCTTCATATTGGCAAGTCTTGATGGACGTTTAGACTTGTCGGACAATTCCGACTTGCCTTCTTCTTTCCCGCGATTTATCCAACGGTATAACGTGGAACGGGCAATCCCGCACCGAAGGGCACTTTTTGTCACAGAACCCGTTTCGGCGTATAGCTCAAGCCATTTTTGGCGCATCCGTATTTTCCGTATATCTTCTTTCATGCTACGAAGATACAGATTTTGGATTTGCCTATGAAAAGAAAAAGTGTAGCGTATCTATTGATACTTTACAATTTATTTCATTAGAATATTTACAATATACTTCCATTCTTCTCCAGACAATTTTGAACGTGTTGGTTTTAAGGAATCCCAATCATTTAATGATAGCGAATTAATTATATTACGCAATTTTGTAAATGAGTAATCTGAGATAGAGCCTGTAATTATTTGCGATAAAGATAATGACAAAGAACGTGGTATACCCAACATCCTCATAGCTAAAGCTGGATTATTATCTACACCATAATAAACATAAGATGGGATGTATGAATCTTTCATTTCATCTTCATTTCCTTTTACTATACCTTCAAGTGCGCTTAATCCCCATGATGCTTTAAATCGTAGCTGATTCATATATGAAACAAATTGAGTTAAGCGTTTATCCGCATCATTGTCTGTAAAATGGGGATGAATTGAGGATATGGCATTTATTTTATCCCCTTTAACCCAACGTATTATCATTTTTGCAACCAATTCTGGATTAAATGGCGCTGTTGTATCATCAGTTCCAAGTCCCGTTTCTCTTAATTCTGAAATAGCTTTGATCTTCTCTGTTAAGTTTTCAGCATTTCTTCGATTAAACATTACATTCACATTCCATGTGTCTAAATCTGCAATAGCCGGATTTGTTGCTTTTTGATGCATGATCTTTAAAACAGATGGAACGGAAAATCCTGTCTTATCTGCATATTTCAAAGCCCCAATATTATTTGCATATCGTGCTTGGATTGTTAAATATATCTGTTTACATAAATCTATGAATTTATTCCTTTGCTGTTCATTATCCAGCATAAAATACACCAATGAATCCTTAAAAAGTTCATCAATATCTACAGCAAGCTCGTTTTTGGAAACATTTAAAAGATGTACGAAGTATTGAAATATAGGGCTGAATGCATCTGTATATTTAGCCATTAATATCTCTATCCCCTTTTCTTTTATCAATGTCTCAAGTATATATTCTCTATCAAGAAACAGTTTCGCTAAAACACTTGTTAATTCTTCTGCCCCTTTGCTAAGAATAGCTTTGCCTGTTTCTGCATTTGTATGAGTGTTAAATGGTAAGATAATCTTTCCAAAATCATCTACCATAGTCCGTCCAGATCTACCTGCTATATTCCAAAAATCATTAGCTGATAATAAATTATCTCGACCACATTGATATGTATCAAAATAAACAGAAGATACGGGAAAATTAACACCTTCAGCAATGGTTGTAGTTGCACATACGTAGTTAATTAATCCTTGACGAATAAGATGTTCTGTTAGTAGTTTAGTTTCATCTGATAAGCCTGCATGATGAACAGCAACTCCCTTTCCTAAAAACTTAGAAAAGGATGTTGAGCATCCCAATTCTTCATCAATATATTTTTGGACTAAATGAATTTCATCACTATTAATATTATCGTCAATCCAACTATAGATTTTTTCTGCTACATTGTTAGCCGAACCTTTACCTTTGCAAAGTATAAGTTCCGTTTTTCCTTTCGAGGAAAAATGACGACATGAAAATTCCAATATCCTATCTTTAGGAGTTGTTGATACAAGTTGATATGGATTATTTATTACTTGCTCATTCTCCTGATATAGATTGAAACTATAAGCAGATGATAGTAAATTGAATGTAGCTTTGGTTTTAGTTACTTTCAATCCAATAACTATTTTTTCAGAAGGCTTCCAATCTACATTAATAATGTTACCTCCTCCAAGCCAGTCTTTTAGTGCCTCTGTATTGCCAGGTAGGAACGGCGATAAAAGCATATATTTAGCATTGGGTCTCTCTCGTCGTAACATAGCAATAAGTAATTCCAGTCGTGCTCCTCGTTCTCCGTTTTCAATAGTATGAGCCTCATCTATGATAAATAACGAAACGTCTTCAACGGAAGGATGAGAACGGCGAATTAATAAATCTAATTTTTCTGGCGTTGAAACTATAACATCAACGTCATCTGCAATCAAGAAATCGGCCTCAGTCGGATCTATTTCACTTGCAGAAGATGTTCGTTCAACATTGAAGCCTATTGCGGATAAGTCTTTACGTAAATCAAAATATACCTGATTAACTAACGCTCTGGATGGCACGACGTATACAACCTTAGCGTCTTTTCGTAAAGATTTTGTCAAGACAATATTAAATTCTGCCAACATAGTCTTACCGGCACTTGTTGGCATTTGTACTATTGAAGCATTTGCATAGACATCAAATAAATTTTGCTGCATAGCCTGTCTTTGCGATGGTAAAAGTTCCAATATATTATGAGAACTTTTGAACTCACAAAGTTTTTTTATTTGATCTTGAAAGGCTGTCCCATTCCAAATGGAATTCCGTATTAAAGACTGCAAGTCTCTGTTAATTATAGAGATAAAATCTCTTAAACGAATATCAGAAGGTATTAGGTCCAATGCAATGTCAATATGTTGTCTTACAACATTATCAATACGCTTCTTATAATTATATCCGTTGATTAGATATTCTGCTGTTTCTGTTAAAGCTTTTGAGGTATGATATAACCCAACCAATATAAGAGCTTCTTCTTTTTGTGTTTGAACATCGAATTGGTTCAAATATTGATCTTCAAATTTTACTTGTTCCTTTTGCAGATTAGATATTTCGGATATGGCCCTACGAATATCTTCAAACCCATCACTTTTACGAATTAAGAAAAAAAGAGCTTTAAAAATACCAGCCAAAACACGTTGACTCCAAGATGATTCGACATCTTCGAAGTCAACAAATTGTTTTAAATCAAGACGGGCTGAGATAGTTTTATCTAAAATAAGAGCAAGACTTGATAAATAAAAATAATATATTAACGAAACATTATCCAATTCATAGCCCATTATTTTATCAAAAATTTCTCTATCTTCATTCTCTTTTATGTGGATGTTTTTTAATAATTTATAAGCATATTCAGCCCATCGGGGGGGAGTGTTTTCATGAAATGAAAGTCCTATAAGTAAAAATGCAAGGCGACAAGACAATTCAATTTCAGACGAAGTGAAATTCGAATTGTTTATACATATTGATTGAAGATGATATGTTTGATTACTCTTTTGTAAGAGTATATTAATATCATCATCATTTAGAATCTGCTGTATGTAGTCCATGCCATTCATTGTACCATCTCTTTGACTTTTTGATAAAACAAATCGACTGTTTCATCAATAGTTTTTTCAGTAAATGAAAAAATGGCAAAATCAACCAAACCAGGCTTAAATTCGTGCGCTAAAGATTGCATCTTTCCAAAATCTTTTGCTTCATTCACGCAACTGGAGTCTCGAACAAGACCGCAACCATAGGTAATGTCATATTTATCGACATTACCAACTTTCATATTGATTACAACACCTGCAATAACATAAAAATGTCCTGTTGAAGATAATCTACGCAAGTAATCCGTCAAACGTTGTAAAACTATACCTGTATCGTCATGATGGTTCTTTTGAGACTTATAAATCGAGTCCTCGTGAACATCTACTACATGTGGAGGATTTTCTTTCTGTGAGGATACTTTAGCCTCTCCAATCAGAATATTAACTTTATCTCCTTCAGTCCTATATCCTATAGCATCAAAACCTCGACCCGGCAAATCCAACCTTTCTCGATATGATATATTTTTTATTGGAATTAAAAATCTCCTATTTTCTTCTATTTTCTCTTCAAAATAATAGGTCATTAATAATTCTCCCAGATCACTTCTATATATATCTTTAAAAGCTAATGGTCTTTTACCTTCTTCTCGGGCAAAATCTGTTGCGATAGAATTCTGTTTGATTATTTTAAATAGAGCCTCTAAGTTGAAATCGCATCCGATTGATTCTGCTTGTTGTAACAATTCAGCATTAATGCCATTAAAAACCTCTGACCGTTGTTTAATATAACGGTCTGCAAATTTGTCTATGAATCTATCAAAGACTCGTATGTCAATTTTATCAAAGTGGTTCATTTGAGGCATCTTTTTAATATACAAAGGTATGAATTTATTTTGTGATGCCCCAATTTCCGAGAAGGTAATCTCTTTTAAATACCAAATTCTTTATTATTAATTAGGGGGAGGCTAAAAAGTCAGAATAACTCTCTGAGAATTGAATATTTGGAAACCAAGTCGAGATTGACCTCACCGAAAAATAAGAAAAAGGGGCTTTACTAATACTGAACTGCACCCCGAAAGTTAGACATAAAACTTTTGGAGTGCAGTTTGCTTATGA